>Ga0210243_100008_pt1 | contig 156713 bp, 159 predicted proteins | sample ChrtobMeP5a_32mM_FD_155461 | JGI IMG/M metagenome (GOLD analysis project Ga0210243, IMG submission 155461) | Chrysochromulina tobin associated microbial communities from unialgal haptophyte culture, Seattle, Washington, United States - P5a_32mM | ecosystem: Host-associated > Algae > Haptophytes...
TGCACCGTGAATAGTTTTGGCAAATTCGGGGTTAAAGCTGCCGCCGACGGTCGATACATTGACGCCGACTTTCTCGAAAATCTTGCCCTTCATTACCCCGCGGACACCGCCGCCACCGGGTGAGCCATCATGGTCGTTGCGGGCCCATGGGGTATATTCAAACGACGCGTCGGAGCCTGCTTCGCGCTCAATCGCTTCAAAGGAAGCGCAAATGCTGTCGCGGAGCGATTCAAACCATGTCCGCGCGGCCTGTTGGCGTTGATCTAATATCAGGGTCATTTCTCGCCTCTCGGGAATGAATGGGTCTGTCTAAGACCCTCTGCCAAAGCGATGCCAGCCGATACCGAAATGTTCAAGGAACGAAATCCTGTTGCCATCGGAATACACACGCGCGCGTCGGCGCGTGCATGCACTTGCGGTGGCGCCCCCTTGCTTTCGGACCCCATGAGAATGATGTCATTAGGCTGAAATGTGAATTGTGGAAGCGGGGTAGACGCCTTGCTGGACATCAAGACAATCCGCGCGCCGTCTAAGGTCTCGAGAAAGGCGGACCAGTCAGCATGACGTCGAAGCTGGACATGATCCATATAATCCATGCCTGAACGCTTTAGCGCACGTTCCGAAAAGGCGAAGCCGCAAGGCTCGATGATATCGCATATGACGCCAAAGCAAGCCGACGTGCGCAAAACCGCGCCGACATTCCCCGCCATGTCCGGCTGATACAGCGCAATGCGCATGTGACACTCCTCACTAGAAACCTATTTCTTGGCAATTAGCGTGTATCGCGGCCGGCGTACAAACGATTATCGCGCTAAAGGTGGAGGAGGCCAACATTATACGATTGCTAACCAAAGCGATTTAATCAGAACGCCCAAGATGCCGCCAGCCCACCGATCTCCGCAAGCCGGATCACCTTAAAATATGCACGAGCCTATTGCCCGCAGACCACAGGCATTGAGACTCTTCAACCGAACAGGGCGCGAAAACGCGCGGGCAACAATGCGCTAGATTTAGCGTTTCTTATGTGCGGCATGACGCTCTTCAATTGAAAGGCTGTCATCTTGATTGGCATCTGCCTTACTAAAACGTGCGTCAATCGCGGCGCGGTATTCTGCTTGGGATACAGCCTTGTCCCCATTGGTGTCGGCGCGTGCCATCATGGCTATGGTGCCAACACGGCCGCGTTGGCGGCCTTCACGCATGCTGGCCCCAATGCGTTCCATGCGCCGTTCACGCCGGTCGGCACGTCGCTCGGCGCCAGCTTCATGTATTGCCATGAACTCGCTTTGGCTAATTGCGCCGTTATTGTCTGCGTCCATGATAGCAAAGCGCTTTGCCATCATGGCGGCCCGATCGGCAGCATTTAATGTGCCGTCGCCATTTACGTCTATCTTAGCAAAGCGCGCATCGGCGGCTCCCATGGCTTCCGCCTTGGTGACAATGCGATTTCCGTCTGCATCGGCTTTAACGGGTGCAGCATGAAGCGCGGCTGCAGAGGTAACAGAAAGACCCATGATGCCAGCATAGAGTGAAAGTTTCTTCATCGTTCTCGCTCCTTATAATCATTCAGACTAATGAACATACGTGAATATAGGATGAATATGGCACGATAGGTTGTCAAGACAATGGCCGAGTTGTCGCAAACTGTATCAGCTTAGCGGTGCAAACAATGCGTAAAGGTCAGAAAGTTGGAGCGGGTAAGGGGAATCGAACCCCTCTAGCTAGCTTGGAAGGCTAGTGCATTACCACTATGCTATACCCGCGACGGACCAATTGGCCGTTTGAAGCGCCGCTATTGCCATTATCCGGCCACAGCGTCAACGCCCTCATTGCAAAAGAAAGGGCCGCAAAAGCGGCCCCTTCCAAAAATAGGTTTCACGCTATCAGTGTTTTTTGTCTGCCCAGATGGTTCTGTAGGACATCCATGCAAGCACGGTGAAGATGAACAGGAAGCCCAATGCCGCCCAACCTGCGCTCTTGCGGTTTTCCATCTTGGGTTCTGCTGTCCATGCCAGGAATGCAGAAACATCTTTCGCCATCTGCGCCTTGGTGGCCTTTGTACCATCATCATAGGTAACCTGATCATCACCCGCGATCGGGTTGGCCATGGCGATATTCAGGTTTGCGAACCATGGGTTGAAGTGCAGACCGGCAGACGTCGTTGCTTCAGGGAATTCCTTCAGCAGCTCTTTGCCTTCTGCATTCTTATAACCGGCTTGATCGCGGTAGCCCATCAACAAGGAATATACATAGGCTGTGCCATCAGCACGCGCCTTTGTGATCAGCGAAAGATCGGGTGGAAGCGCATTGTTGTTGGCCGCACGTGCCGCCACTTCATTCGCAAATGGGGAAGGAATTTTATCGGCAGGAATGGCAGGGCGTGAAGCCGCTTCACCCGTTTCAGGGTTGATGCTTGGTACTTCGGTCTTCCAAGCCTTGGCCAGTGCCTTCACTTGTTCTTCGTTGTAACCCAATGCGGCAAAATCACGAAAGGCAACAAGCTTTAGACTGTGGCAAGCAGCGCAGACTTCGGAATACACCTTCAATCCGCGCTGTAATTGACCCCGGTCATACTTGCCGAACGGACCGTCATGCGCAAAGCTGACAGCAAGTGGCTTTTCATGAAACTCATACTCGGCCGACGGCTGTGCAGGCTCCTGAATGGCTTTGATGACAGTGTCCCCAAGGCCGAGCAAAAGCATGCCGCTGAAAAACAGGCCTACTAAAAAAGCAACTAAACGAACCATGATACTGCTTTCCCTGTTTTACGCAGCCGCTGTTTCAAGCGGTTTGCCGGTGACAGCTTCGGTGATTGAATTCGGCAACGGGAGCGGCCGTTCAATGCGCGACACTATCGGCAAGATGATCAAGAAGTGGATGAAATAATAAGCCGCTGCAATCTGGCTGAGAATAACCCACTGGGTGTAAGGTGGCTTTCCGCCGCAATAGGTCAATAGGACCAAGCATGGGATGAGGCCAAACCAGAAGAACTTGCGGAACAGCGGACGATAATGGCCCGAACGCACGGGTGACGTGTCCAACCATGGCAGGAAGAACAGCAGCAGGATCGAACCAAACATCGCAAGCACGCCCATCAACTTGGCTTCAATGATGATGATACCTGTGAAGGGGATGCCGAAATCGACGGTGAATGCCTTCAAAATCGCATAAAATGGCAAGAAATACCATTCCGGCACGATGTGCGCAGGCGTCGAAAGCGGGTTTGCGGGGATATAGTTGTCGGGGTGGCCCAACATATTTGGCGCAAAGAAAGTCACCGCAACGAAGAAGATCAAGAAGATCCCAAGGCCAAAGCCGTCCTTTGCGGTATAATAAGGGTGGAATGGAACCGTGTCCTGTTCGCCCTTGACGCTAACACCTGTCGGGTTCGATGAGCCCGGAATGTGCAATGCCCAAACGTGTAGGATGATGACCCCTGCAATAACGAATGGCATCAAATAGTGTAGCGAGAAGAAGCGGTTCAGAGCCGCTTGGTCAGGCGCAAAGCCGCCAAGGAGCCATTGACGCAATGGTTCACCTACCAACGGAATCGCGGAGAAGAAGCCCGTGATAACCTGCGCGCCCCAGAAGCTCATTTGGCCCCATGGGAGAACATAGCCCATGAATGCGGTCGCCATCATCAACAAGAAGATGGTAACACCCAAAAGCCAGATCATTTCACGCGGCGCTTTATACGATCCGTAGAAAAGTCCGCGGAATATGTGGATATATACGACGATGAAGAAGAAGCTCGCGCCGTTCATATGTGCGTAGCGGATGAACCAGCCAGAGTTCACGTCGCGCATGATGTGCTCAACGCTGTTGAACGCTCCGTCGATGCTTGCATAATAATGCATGGCAAGGACGATACCGGTTACAATCTGGATAACCAAAGCAACACCCGCAAGGACGCCGAAGTTCCAGAAATAATTGAGGTTGCGCGGAACCGGATATCCGGCGCCAACGGCATTATATACCAAGCGCGGCAAGGGCAGGCGTTCATCGACCCACTTACTTACTGTGCCTTGCGGCTTATATTCTTGTGCCCAAGGGAAGCTCATTACGTTCTAGCTCCTCAACCGATTTTTACGACTGTATCAGAAATGAATGCGAATTCCGGAACGACGAGGTTCGTCGGGGCTGGGCCCTTCCGGATACGTGCGGCGGTGTCATAATGCGAACCATGGCAAGGGCAGAAATAGCCGCCATATTCACCTTTAACTTCACCAGCGGCGGCGCCCAAAGGCACGCAGCCCAAATGGGTGCAAACGCCAAGCGTGATGAGCCAGTTTTCCTTGCCCGGTTTCGTTCGGTCGGCAAGCGATTGCGGATCGCGCAATGCACCGACATCGACCTTATTGGCGTCTTCGACTTCGGCAGGCGTCAAATTGCGGATGAAGACTGGCTGCTTGCGCCAGCTGGTCTTGATTGACTGGCCGGGCTGAATGGCGGCAACGTCGACTTCGATAGAGGCCAAGGCCAGCACGTCGGCACTTGCGCTCATCTGCGATACCAAAGGCATTGCAACGGCGGCAGCGCCGACGCCAGCGAAGCTGACGGTGGCGATATGGATGAAGTCGCGGCGGCGAACGCCCGGCGCCTGATCGTTGTTTTCCATGCGTAAATCTTGTGCCGGAACATCGCCCGTAGTCGCTTTATCCGCTTTCAAAGCGGCTGCGGCGGCACTCTTTGGCGCTTTCACCGGTTTTTTCTCGGTGCCTTTTGTGTTTTTGACTGTCGACATAATCTGCCCTTATTTGCGTCGCGGAGCCGAACCCCGCAATACCGACGAAATCCCTTCGCTCCAACCGCGTCCAACAATAAGGCGCACGATAGGGGCGATTCAGCGGCCACATAGACGTCTTTCAAATCATTTGCCAACAGGCAATTTGGTTACCAATGTGGCAAACGACGCCAGCTTGGTTGCATTTTGCGAAACCAGCGGAAATTAGGCGCTAACACTTGCTACCCACAACATGTTACGCCTAAAGGGCGCAAAATTTATTCTATCATTGTTGGAGTATGCCCCATGGCGACGAATTGGACGCCTGAAAGCTGGAGAGACGCAACGGGCATTCACATGCCTGCGTACAAGGATGCTGCCGCGTTGTCGGCCACGGAAAACACGCTGCGTAATTATCCGCCGCTGGTTTTTGCAGGCGAAGCACGCAACCTCACCGCCGATCTTGCGAAAGTAGCGGAAGGTAAAGCGTTTCTGCTTCAAGGCGGCGACTGCGCCGAAAGCTTTGCCGAATTTCATCCGAATAACATCCGCGACACGTTCCGCGTGATCTTGCAAATGGCGGTTGTGCTGACCTTTGCGGGCAAATTACCGGTGGTCAAGCTTGGGCGTATGGCGGGCCAATTTGCTAAGCCACGCTCGACACCGACTGAAACCATAAACGGTGTTGAGCTGCCGAGTTATTTCGGTGACATCATCAACGACATTGAATTTGTGGCCGAGGGACGTGAGCCAGACCCAGCGCGTATGATCCGCGCTTATAGTCAGGCCGCATCCACATTGAACCTGCTTCGCGCCTTTTCCAATGGTGGTTATGCCAATCTGCAGCAGGTCAACGCCTGGACGCATGATTATATGGGCCGTTCGCCATGGGCGCAAAAATATAAAGAAACCGCAGATCGTATCAGCGAGGCGCTGGCCTTTATGGAAGCGTGCGGCATTACGCCAGAGACCGTTCCGCAAATTAAGGGAACGAGCTTCTACACGAGCCACGAAGCTTTGTTGTTGCCTTATGAGCAAGCGATGACGCGTGAAGACAGCCTGACCGGCGGCTGGTATGATACGTCAGCGCATTTCCTATGGATTGGTGATCGGACTCGGTTCGAGGGGTCGGCGCATGTGGAATTTTTGCGCGGTATCGGCAACCCCATCGGCGTGAAATGTGGCCCAAGCCTTGAACCCGATGCATTGTTGCGGATGCTTGATACGCTGAACCCATCACGGGAGGCCGGGCGTATCACTTTGATTTCGCGTTACGGCTATGACAAAGTAGAAACGGGGCTTCCGAATTTGGTACGCGCCGTGCAGCGTGAAGGGCATCCCGTCATCTGGTCCTGTGATCCGATGCATGGCAATGTCGTCAAATCAGCCAGCGGATATAAGACGCGCCCGTTTGAGCGTATCTTAGCCGAAGTGCGCGGCTTTTTTGCTGTGCATCGCGCCGAAGGAAGCTTTGGTGGCGGTATCCATATCGAAATGACGGGGCAGAATGTCACCGAGTGTACCGGCGGTGCAGTTGCCGTGACTGACGAAGGCCTTGCAGATCGCTATCACACCCATTGTGACCCACGATTAAACGCGGCGCAGTCGCTTGAACTGGCGTTTCTGTTGGCCGAAATGCTGAACCAAGAAATGGCGGAGCGCGCGAAAAAGGCCGCTTGAAGCAGCCTTTTTGCAAAAGTCAGTTTTTACAGCTTATTACTGAGATTCAAGGCGGTAACCGTAACCGAAAACCGTGAAAATCCGGAAGCCGTTTTCGGGTCGCAATGCCAATTTGGCCCGCACCCTCGAAATGTGCATGTCTAATGTGCGTGTCGCGAGCGTTGCCGTCGTCCGCCAAATGGTTTTCATAATATAGTTACGTGACAAGGTCCGGTCTGAATTTCTGAAAAACATCTCCGCCAATTCAAATTCCTTGGCGGTCAATATGACGGTCTCTTCATGGATTGTAACGCTCTGCTCAAGCCGGTTCATTTTGTAGGCGCCATATGTCACCTCAGTATCAAAGGCGCCCCCTACCGCATTGCCGCGCAGCAAAGCGTTTACCCGAGCAGCAATAACATTACGGCTTTCTGGCTTAGTTATGTAATCGTCAGCGCCGGCATTTAATGCATCTGAAATATCACGCTTAGCAGACCGGTTCGCCATCATGATAACGGGTGGTCGTGTGGACAAAGTCTTATTCATCCATTCAAGCAGGGACATATTGTCCGCAGTCCGAATATTCCAATCCAAGATGACGAGGTCATATACATCCCGCGATAACATCTCGGTGAAAGCTGTGTTGTCGGTACAACCGACGGCAATATACCCTAGGTCTTCAACTATCTGTTTGAGATAATCCACAACATCCGAACCATGGTCAGCGATAAATACCCTCATCTTAGGTCCACCCCTCAGCAGCCCGCCGGTTATACGGCAATGATATGTATCTAACGATATATTACTTAGTTACTAGATGGTGCAAAAAGTTTTACCTATTTTTACATACGGTTACGGAAATTTCGGAAATTATTCATCTGCAGTATGTACATAATTGGCTGGGGCGGCAGGGATCGAACCTGCGAATGGCGGCATCAAAAGCCGCTGCCTTACCGCTTGGCGACGCCCCAGCAAGCCAGTAATCTGGCCGGTGCGGGCGGCTTATATCGCGGGAATCTTATTGCGCAACTGCTTAATCAATGCGTTGCACCCAGCCATGGGCATCAGCGGCAATTCCGCGTTGGATATCCACAAGTTTTGACCGGATTTGCTGAGTCATCTGCCCTGCACCACCCGCGCCAATGGTGAAACTACCCTTGGCGGACTTGACTTTTCCAACCGGCGTGACGACCGCCGCCGTTCCGCAGGCGAATGTTTCAACCAATCGCCCCGATTCTGCATCGGCCCGCCACTGGTCAATGGCGTAGCGTTCCTCACGCACGTTCAACCCTTGCGCTCGCGCCAAAGTCAGCACGGAATCGCGGGTGATGCCTTCCAATATTGTACCGTCGGCTGGCGGCGTGATGATTGACCCGTCATCGAAAAGGAAAAACAGGTTCATGCCGCCCAGTTCCTCAACCCAGCGATGTTCGGCGGCGTCGAGAAACACAACTTGGTCGCAACCCTGCTTAATGGCTTCGGATTGTGCGACGAGGCTGGCGGCATAATTGCCACCGCATTTTGCCGCGCCCGTTCCGCCCGGTGCCGCGCGGGTATATTGTTCGGACACCCAGATCGAAATTGCGGGCGCGCCGCTTTTGAAATAATTGCCCGCCGCAGACGCAATGACCATGAACAAATATTCGGCAGACGGCTTCACGCCGAGAAACACTTCGCTCGCGATCATGAACGGGCGTAGATAAATGGAGCCGCCGTCGACAGGTGGAAACCAGTCTTTATCAACCTCAACCAATTGCTTGCACGCTTGCAGGAACATTTCTTCGGGCAGCTCGGGCATTGCCAAGCGCTTTGCCGAGCGTTGAAAACGACGGGCATTTTGTTCGGGGCGGAATAACGCCATCCCGCCATCGGCGAGGCGATAGGCCTTTAGCCCCTCAAAAATCTCTTGTGCATAATGCAAAACGGCAGTCGCCGGGTCGAGTGTCAAGGGCCCGCGTGGCCCTACCTTCGCGTCATGCCAGCCCTTGTCGTCCGAATAGCGGATCGTCACCATATGGTCTGTGAACACCCGTCCAAAACCGGGGTCGACCAGCCGCGCGGCGCGTTCGGAAGGATCTACCGGATTCGGGTTTACCTCAAAAGGAAATGCGCCAGCGTTCATCGATGCTCTCGTTCATTAGGGTCTTGCACTGTCCTATGGCCTAGGCCAAGATACGTCAATATGGCTGTCCCATCTTCTGCTTCTGTCACCCCGACCGCGTCGCCCCTGTTCCTTCGTGAGAATGAAGTGCGCCGTGGGGTTGAGCTTTTGTTCTTCGGATATACGCGGCTCACCCGCGCTATTGACGAAGGGTTGGCGGAACATGGTCTTGGCCGCGCGCACCACCGTGCGCTGTATTTCATTGCCCGTCAGCCCGATCTGCCGATTAGCGCACTGCTGAAAATCCTTGCAATTACGAAACAATCGCTCGGCCGCGTGCTTACCGATTTAGCGGATAGGGGACTTGTCGAAACGCGGACGGGGAATGTCGACCGGCGTCAGAAACTCTTGCGCCTCACGCCCGAGGGGGTCCAGTTCGAAGCGCAATTGTTTGATGCGTTGCGCAACAGCTTGGCGTCGGCTTATGCTGCGGCGGGGCAGGAATCGGTCACAGGCTTCTGGCGCGTCCTCGAAGGCTTGATCCCTGCTGAGGACAAGGCCATGGTCGTCGCCTTACAGAGAGATATTTGATGCGCGATACACTCATACGGCTCGAACATATCATTGCTCAGCGCGCGGACGCCGCCCCGGACAGTAGCTATGTCGCATCCTTATTCGCCAAGGGCCGCGGCAAAATCGCGCAAAAGGTCGGCGAAGAAGCGACCGAGACCATTATCGCCGCGCTGTCGGGGGACGCACAGCATGTGACGGCGGAAGCGGCGGACCTGATTTTTCACCTGATGATATTGCTGCGCGATGCGGGGGTCACTCTGGACGATGTGCTTGCTGAACTGGATCGCAGGGAAGGCGTTTCTGGCTTGGTCGAAAAAGCCGCGCGGACATAAGCCAAGGAGTGATATATGCCGATCGACCCGACACTGGAATATGACGACCAGAATATCTTCGCCAAAATCCTGCGTGGCGAGATACCGTGCCGCAAGGTGTTTGAGGATGAATGGGCCTTGGCATTTGACGACATCAACCCGCAAGCACCGCTTCATGTGCTAGTGATACCCAAAGGCGCTTATGTCAGTTGGGACGATTTCAGCGCTAAAGCCAGCGATGCTGAAATTGGCGGCTTTATCCGCGCCGTTGGGCATGTTGCGCGTGAATTGGGGCTGGTTGAGCCTGGATATCGCTTGCTCGCCAACATTGGAATGAACGCGCATCAAGAGGTTCCGCACCTGCACGTCCATATTTTTGGTGGAAAACCGCTCGGACCCATGCTTATGCGGTGAAATTAAGTTGCGCGGCGGCATTTTGAGGCTAGGTTCGGCGCGAGAACAAATCCATCGGGGAGATTATGATGGCCGTTGAGCAGCAATCCGTGATGCAGCGCATGTTTGCGCGCAAAACGATCGCACAAGTACAAAGAGAGTCGGCAAACAGCGAACTTAAGCGTTCATTGGGCAAATGGAACCTTCTTCTGTTGGGCGTTGGCTGCATCATCGGTGCGGGTATTTTCGTCCGTACGGGTAGTGCGGCGGCATTACATGCTGGTCCTGCCGTCATGCTGTCTTTTGTTGTGGCAGGTATCGTCTGCGCTTTTGCAGGCTTGTGCTACGCCGAACTCTCCTCAACACTGCCGGTGTCGGGTTCTGCATATACCTACAGTTACACCACATTGGGCGAATTTGTTGCCTGGATCATGGGTGCGTTGTTGCTCCTTGAATATGGCTTGGCGGCCTCGGTGGTCGCGGTCGGCTGGAGCGGCTATGTCGTCAGTCTGCTCGCGGACTTTGGCCTTGTCATTCCCGCGCAATTTACCGGTCCGACAGGACAAGCCGTCATGCGGGACGGTGCGCCGTTGATCGTTGATGGTGTTGCGGTGACCGCGATTTTCAACTTGCCAGCATTCCTTATCTGCATGACGCTTGCGTTGTTGCTGATGGTTGGTGTGTCAGAATCTGCCAAGGTGAACAACGTCATCGTCGCTATTAAGGTAAGCGTGCTTGCCGCGTTCATTTTGGTCGGCGGCTATATCGTTCTTTCAAACCTGCCGGAGTTGGTGGCAACCAATTGGACGCCATTTATCCCCGAAAATACGGGTGATGGTGAATTCGGTCTCGACGGCATCATGCGCGCCGCGTCCATCGTGTTCTTCGCATATATCGGTTTCGAGGCTGTCTCTACTGCGGGACAGGAAGCCAAAGACCCGAAGCGTGACATGCCATTCGGCATCATTGGTTCGCTAGTGGTCTGCACCGTGATCTACATGCTTGTTGCTGCGATCATGACTTTGCTCGTGCCTTATGGAACTTTGAACGTGCCTGACCCAGTTGCGGTTGTGGTCGATAGCTTTGGTGCGCAATGGTCGTGGCTGGCAAAGACCATTAAGGTCGGCGCGATTATTGGTCTGACCTCGGTGGTTCTGGTGTTGATGTATGCACAAACACGTATTTTCTACACCATGGCCCGCGATGGCCTGTTGCCGAAGATATTCTCCAAGGTGCACCAACGGTTCCACACACCTTACATCAACACGCTGTTGGTCGGCACGATCACGGCGGTTGCGGCTGGTTTCTTTGACATCAACCTTCTCGGCGACATGACGTCGGTCGGTACCTTGGCGGCATTTGCCATCGTCTGTCTGTCGGTCATTTACCTGCGTCGTGCAGCGCCAGAATTGCCACGTGGTTTCTCGGTGCCGCTCTACCCGCTGACACCGATCCTTGGCATATTGTCCTGCCTGTATCTGATCACGTCAGTGCCGGACCACGTGCTCATGTCGTTCGTATACTTCTTGATCGGCGCCATACTGATTTACTTCGTTTATGGCATGCGCAATTCAAACCTGCAGCATGACCAAAGTATGGATGATGCGCCGGATATGGGTGAGTTTCCTGGTCCAGTTGTGGACTAAGGCTTCCGCCAAATCACAATAGGACGGGGGCGCTTCGGTGCCCCTTTTCTTTGCCTTAATTGCGCGGGGTGACGGGCAGGGGCAATGTGGTTCCAGGCCGGGTAAACAGCTTCCCCTTTTCGCACCACATCACAAGGCCAAGCGCCACCAGACCGCAGCACAGGAACCCAAGCGCCACCGGATAGACCGTGCCGTCAAACTGCTGCCCGATAAATGCCCCAAGCGATGCCGCAAGCGCCGTGCGCACGAAGGTCTGAAATGACGAGGCCGCACCTGCGACATGACCAAAGGGGGTCATCGCAATCGACGAGAAGTTGGAGCCGATAAAGCCGATCATCGCCATGTTACCGGTCAGCAATATCAGGAAGATCGGCAAGGATGTTGGTGCAAATTTGGCTGCAAGCAATTGCAACGCGCCCAAGGCGATAAACGTCAACAAAGCGGTCTGCGACACACGGCGGGCGCCAAAACGTTCGACGATGCGCGAATTGGTGAAGTTGGACACCGCGATGCCAATGGCGATGATTGCAAAACCAATGGTAAAGAAATCCGCCGCGTTGAACACCTTGTCGAACATCTGCTGCGAACTGTTGAGATAGCCGAACAAAGCGCCCTGCGTGACGCCGGCGCCAATCATGTAGCCCGCAGCGTTGCGGTTGAGGAAAACAATCTTCCACGCCTTGGCGAGCGCCTTTGGTTGGATAGGAATGACATTTTCGGGGGCCAAGGTTTCCGGCAAGCGCAGATAGACCCAGATAGCGGCGATGACCGCCATGAAGGCCATAAGGTCAAAAATAACCCGCCAGCCAGCGAAAAGCAGCACCAACTGGCCAATGGTCGGCGCGACAATCGGGACGATCATGAAGATAAGGAAGATGGTCGACATACGCCGCGCCATGGCGTCGCCTTCAAACTGGTCCCGTATGACCGAGATCACAAGAACGCCCATGGCCGCGGCCAATAGCCCATGGATAAAGCGCATGATCAGCATGGTTTCAAAATCAGGTGCAAAGGAACATGCCAAAGAAGCGATCCCCGAACCAATAATTGCGATCAACAATATCGGTTTTCGCCCATAACGGTCGGACAGTGGGCCGTAAATGAGCGCACCGATTCCTGTGCCAGCCAGAAAGGTTGAGATGATATATTGGATCTGATTCGGCTCGGTAAGGTGAAGGCCGCGCACCATAGCCGGAAAGGCGGGCAACATCGCGTCGATGGCCAGCGCATTGAGCGCCATAAGCGACGACATCATAACGGTCAGCTCGCGCGGACCGATGGACTTATGAACGGGAGTCTGGGTTGGCATTTTGTCGCTATGCGGCAGCGGCCACCATTTTGCCACCCCTGGGGTCAGGACCAGTTAAGCGCGCCTTCCCGATTTGAGGCCATTTCGACGCCGCGATGATGGATTTAAGTGGTCCTGACCCTAAATAAGTCCCGAGCTGCGCATGCTGCTGAAACCGTTTTTGCCAATGATGATGTGGTCGTGCACGGCTATTCCAAACTTTTTCCCCGCATCCGCAATGTCACGCGTCATCGCGATATCTTGGCGGCTCGGCGCGCTGTCTCCGCTGGGATGGTTATGGACAAGAATAATCGCTGCCGCACCAAGGTCCATCGCCCGTCGGATGACTTCGCGCGTATAAATGGCAGCTTGGTCGACGGACCCCTCGCTCGCTACCTCGTCCCGGATCAGCATGTTTTTGCTGTTGAGATAGAGCGTACGCACGCGCTCAATTGTCAGATGCGCCATGTCGGCGCGCAGATAATCCAGCAACGATTGCCACGACGACAATATAGGCAGTTCGCGCACGGGCTCACTCAACAGGCGAATTGCCGCCACTTGGACTATCTTCAACGCCGCAACGCTGGTTTCGCCCATCCATTTTTCTTGCAGGATACTGTCGGCATCGGCGGTCAACAAAGCCGACATGCTGCCATAACGGTGAATTAAATCCTTCGCGATCTGCTTGGTATCTCGCCGTGGAATGGCGAGTGCAAGGAGATATTCGATCAATTCATGGTCGTGCAGGCTCTCGCCATTTTTCTCCAGCAAGCGTTTACGCAAACGCGCACGGTGGCCCGTGCCATGATGTGCCGTCTTGTCCGCAATATCCTGCATTGCTGCTATCCCCTTGTGACAAAACCCTTTTCTGTGATTTTTTCATGTGGTGCAAGTCACATCACGCAAATGCCGTTGCAACCCGTCGCCCTTTCCCGCATTTGAGTGACATGCAGGATGCTGCCGACGAAACACCGACGGGCGATGTCAATGTGCAACCCGATGAAGGCGCGCAGTGGCAGCGACGCATTTTCGGCGGCGTCGGCATCTTGCTCGCGCTGTTATTGCTGTTTGCATGGGGCCAGCGTAACAATATTGCGGACCATTTTGTGCAAAATGCGTTTGCAGAGCGTGGTATCAAGGCGCGCTACACAATCGACACCATCGGTTTTCGCACCCAGCGTATCCGCGATCTTGTCATCGGTGATCCGGCCCGCCCTGACCTGACCGCAAAGCTGGTCGAAATCAACATGGCCTTGAACTTCTCCGGCGCACAGGTGCGGGACGTCCACGCGGACGGCGTGATGCTGCGTGGGCGTTATGCCGATGGCAAATTGTCCTTTGGTGAACTCGACAAATTCATCGACCCAAAGTCCGCCGAGCCGTTTGAGTGGCCCGATATCGCGGTAAGCATTAAGAACGCCCGCGCGCGGTTTGATACACCTTGGGGTGTCATGCATGCAGGCCTTAATGGCAGCGGCCTGCTGCGAAACCGATTTGCAGCCAAGCTGTCCCTGCGCGCACCAGTTATTTCGGCGAGGGGATGTACTGCGGCGGACATGAAATTTGATGGTAAACTGCTGCTCGAATGGCGTGAACCGCGTTTGATTGGGCCAATTACGGCCACCAATGCAAAGTGTAGCAGTTTAGGCATCGCGCTGGTCGGGCCGCGTTTTGACACTAATCTCAAGCTGTCCGAACGCCTTGATGCTTGGGACGGCAGCCTCGCTTATGCCGCAGATGGGTTCAGAATATCGCAGGCTCAGTTGCAGGGGATATCTGGCAAGCTGTCGGTCAATGGCAAATTGGCGCGCACCAATTTTGACTTTACGATGGACAAGGGGGCCTTGCGTTCGGGCCCATTGTCGATGCGCCAGTTGGTTTTGGACGCCAAGGGAACAGCGGGGCTTGCCAATGGCCGCATGGCTTTGTCGGCGCGCGGCGTAATGTCGATCGGCAATGGCGCATTGGACCGTGGCACCCTTCCGAGCCTGCAGGAGCTAGCCGCGCAAACCAAGGATACGCCCATTGGGCCAATTTTCGCGCGCATGACGCCCGTCGTGGAACGCGTTGGCGATCAATTCTCCGCGCGGCTCGGCTTTGATGTCTTTCAGGATTTTCAGGGCCGCCGCGGGGCCAAATTTGCCAATCTTGCCGTGACCAGCGTGTCAGGCGTCCGTCTGCGGCAGAGCGGTTCTTTTGGTATGACAGGCACTGCATCGGGTTGGCGACTGGACGCGCCTGCGCAATTGGCGCTGTCCGGACCTTATGTGCCGGCCACTACCCTTCGCCTCGCGCAATCGGGACAGGCTTGGTTGGGTAACCTTTTCATCGCGCCTTATGCTTCCGGTGGGGCAAGCCTATCGGTGCCAAAGCTTGCGTTCAACATTGCGCCTCATGGTGCTTGGCGCTTTGCGGGGCGGGCGCGGATGTCCGGACCGTTGCCGGGTGGATTCGTCACTGGCCTAAATGTGCCGATATCGGGGCGTTATAATGCTGGGGCTTTCACTTTGTATGACGGCTGCCAAAATGTCCGCTTTGACGCATTGCGGCTATCGAGCTTAGCCTTGCGCGGCCAATCGCTGCGCTTATGCCCCGACGCAGGACGGCCAATGTTGATCTTGCGTGATGGCAATGTGCGTTTTGCGGCCAATGTCGCAGACTTCAAAGTTTTGGGCACGCTTGGCAGCGCGCCTCTCGCTGCGCGCAGCAGCAGCGTCCGTTTCAGCCTGACCGACGGTTTTGCAGCCAAAGACGTCGTCGTTGAATTGGGCCAACCCGACGCGCGGTCTATCTTCAACGTGGCAAGCTTAAATGGCAGTTTTGGCGAAGGCGGCGCATCGGGTATATTGACTGGCGGCGCGGGGCAGGTTGGCAATGTCCCGCTGCTGATTGACGCCGCATCGGGTGAATGGCGCTACCTTGCCGAGACGCTGACCCTCAACGCGCGGCTGAATGTGTTGGATGCGGATCAGGTCGATCGGTTCATGCCTATGCTGGTGCCGGATATGCGGCTGTCGCTCGAAAACAACATCATTACCGCGACCGGCCATTTGGTCGAACCAACCACCAGTACGCGTGTGTCAGATGTCGATATCCGGCATGATTTAGGTAATGACAGCGGCCGCGCTTTGCTCGCTGTGGATGACCTGCGCTTTAATGAAGGCTTCCAACCCGACTTACTCACGGCGCTTGTCTTGGGCGTCGCCGCCAATGTCTATGGCAGCGTCTCGGGCGATGGCCGTATCGAGTGGGACACAATAGGGGTGCGCAGCACTGGCCGGGTTGCGACCCGCGACATGAACTTGGCCGCTGCCTTTGGCCCGGTCGAGGGACTGACGACCGAGGTGATATTCTCCGACCTTTTGGGCCTTGAAACCGCATCGGGCCAAATCGCGATGCTTGGGTCGGTCAACCCAGGCATTCCTGCACTGGGCGGAACGGTAAGCTACCGTTTACTGCCCAATCGGCAGGTAGCGATTGAATCTGGGCGCTGGCCATTTGCGGGTGGAGAATTGGTGCTTGAACCAACTGTCCTCGATTTTGGGGTTGAGTCCGAACGCCGCTTAACCTTCCGCGTCATTGGCGTTGATGCGGAAAAGCTGCTGGCTGGATATGATTTTCAAAATCTGCGCGTGACCGGGGTCTTTGACGGGGTTTTGCCGATGGTGTTCAACCAAGATGGCGGCCGCATCGTCGGGGGCGCTCTCGTGTCGCGTGCTGGCGGCGGGGAGGTTAGCTATCTCGGTGAACTTGCCTATGAAGATATGGGTAGGTTCGCCAATTATGCCTTTAACGCCTTACGCTCGATCCGCTACTCCACGCTGACTATTGGCGTGGGGGGCGACCTTGGCGGGGAAATCGTCACGGACATCAGCTTTACAGGCTTGCAACAGGGCGCATTGGCCAAACGCAACTTCATCACGCGGCAACTGGCGCGTATCCCGATACAATTTAACGTCAGTGTGACTGCGGAGTTCCTGAAACTTATCGGCTCTATCCGCGGGCTTTATGACGCCAATTATGCGGCGGACCGCGATCTGCAATATTTGCTGGAAGAGCAGAAACAGCAGGACGCAAAACCGGAGGCGAAAGAAACTAAGGACAAACCAGCATATGAATGAACCATTCAGCATAGGGAAAGCGAACATGGCGCAAAACCACGATCAATTGACGAACCGCACGGACAATGCGATTCGTCCCAACATGAAGAAAAAGATATTGTTGTGCACGCCGTTGATGGCGTCAGTTCTGACGGGATGCGTGCAGGTCACGGCGCCCGACAAGCCAATTGTCATCAACCTCAACATCGCGATCCGGCAGGAAATATTCTACAAGCTCGGCCCCGCGTCTCAAAAAGTGATTGAAAATAATCCAGGAGTATTTTGATGAGAGATTCACTTGAAATGATCATCGCAGCGGTGTTGCTGGGTACGACCGCAACCAGCGCAATGGCCTTTCAGTCGGGGCGAGACCCTGCCTATCAAACTGCGCGGGAAAGCGGCCTGGTGGGTGAAAAATCAGACGGTTATCTCGGCTTTGTCGTCCCGCCTTCGTCCGCGGTTCGTGCTTTGGTCGAGGATATTAACATTAAGCGTAAGGCCGTGTATTCCAAGGAGGCTTTGGCAAATGGTGCAACCGTTGAGGAAATGGCGTTGCGCACGGGGTGCCGTTTGATTGCGGAGCGCACCGTTGCCGGTGAAAAATACCAGACACCGTCGGGTGCGTGGAAAACCCGAGACGACAGCCCGCCGCAATTGGACGCGCGTTGCCCGCAGTAAGACTGACCACATAGTTTGGACGGGCCGTGGCAGGGATGCTGCGGCCTTTTCTATTGCGTTGCAACATTCTTGCAGGCGCGCTGTTGACTTGGCGCGGGGGCTCTCCTAAAGCGCCCGTGCCTAGGCGGGGTTTGCCCGATTTCGAGGTGGTTTCCCTTGTTTAGAAAGGCCGGAATCACATGAATTCAAATAATCCCGGGCAGGACAAAGACGGCACAAGTGACGCTCGGCTCGATTCGTTAGATTTGCAGCTGAAAGCGGCGCGGAAGGCCGAAGCGGTTCGCGCTGGTAAGGATCAGGTTCCGGCCAAAGGAATGCGGCAAGGGAACAGGGTTTTGACCGAGCTGATTGCGGGTCCTGCTGGTGGTGCTTTGGTTGGCTGGGTCTTGGACCGCTGGCTGGGTATCGCACCTGCGCTCCTGTTGACGTGCATGTTTTTGGGCATCGCGGTCGCCTTCAGGAATATTATAAAGATTTCAGCTGAGCGTCCGGACTAAACCGGGCGCTTGACGTGTATTTAACAGGGTAGTGAACGTGGCAGGCGAAAGCGGCAAAATCGATCCGATGTACCAGTTCAAGATTGAGCCGCTCGCGCAGCTTGAACTTGCTGGTTATGACGTCTCCTTCACCAACTCTTCGTTGTTCATGGTGCTTGTCCTTGGCGCTTTATGGCTGTTCATGGCGGGCGGAATGAAGCGCGAGATGGTTCCTGGTCGCTGGCAAATGGCGGTCGAAGGTGCAACTGGCTTCATCAACAATATGTTGACCGCAAATGTCGGTCCCGAAGGCAAGAAATATGTGCCTTTGGTGTTCTCGTTGTTCATGTTCATCCTGATGGCGAACTTCATGGGCATGATGCCCTTTGGCATCGTTCCTGGCGTGCATCCTTTCACCATTACAAGTCATTTGACCGTCACTGCCGTGCTCGCTTTGTTCAGCTTCGGCACTGTCTTGGTTGTGGGCTTCTGGAAGCATGGCCTGCATTTCTTTAGCCTTTTTGTGCCGCAAGGTACGCCATGGTGGCTGCTGTGGCTGATTCCGGTCATCGAACTTTTCTCGTTCATGATCCGTCCCTTCAGCCTTGCGCTGCGTTTGTTCGTCGCCATGACGGCAGGGCATATCATGATGAAGGTTCTCGCCGGATTTGTGATCAACGGCCTGAACGCCGAAGCCGCATGGGTTCCGCTGATTGTCAGCTTCCCTGCGTTTTTGCTGATGATTGGCATCACTTTGCTCGAACTGCTCGTATGTGCAATTCAGGCTTATGTTTTCGCGCTTTTGACGTCGCTGTACATTAACGACGCCGTCAATTTGCACTAATATTTCAACCACTAAGTTTATTTTTTAACAGGAGTTATTATCATGGACGCAGAAGCAGCCCAAATGATCGGTGCCGGTCTGGCAGCAATTGGTGCCGGTATCGCCGCTGGCGGTGTTGGTAACGTTTTTAGCTCGTTCCTTCAGGGCGCATTGCGTAACCCTGCAGCAGCCGACAGCCAACAGGGCCGTCTGTTCATCGGCTTCGCCGCCGTCGAACTTCTTGGTCTGCTCGCGTTCGTTATCGCGATGATCCTGATCTTCGTTGCCTAACTGACGGTTCGCCCCGGCACTGCGCCGGGGCATTCTTTCATAAGGACGAACGGATAATATGCCCCAGATTAGTCAGATCCTTGCAACCTATGCATCGCAGTTCTTTTGGCTGTTGATTGTCTTCGGCTTGATCTATTTTACGGTCGGCCGGATCATGCTGCCAAAAGTAGAAGCAACGATGGACGCGCGTGATCGCAAGATTGCGGACGACCTTGCTGCTGCCGAGCATGCACGGGCAGAAGCCAATAATCTGGGCGACAGCGGGGCCGCTGATTTGACAGCAGCGCGGACTGCGGCACAAGCCAAGTCCACCGCTGCCAAGGCGAAAGCCGCGAAGGACGCCGATGCGCGTCTGGCGAAGGCTGACGCTGAAATCAGCGCAAAGATCGCCGCCGCCGACGCCGAATTGGCCAAGGCAACCGCCAAAGCCTTATCCGGCATTGAAGCCATGGCCGCAGAAGCCGCAGCTGACATCGTTGCCAAGGTTTCCGGTGCCAAGGTGACATCTGCGCAAGCGGCAAAAGCAGTGAAGGCGGTAATGTCGCATGGCTAATCCAACAGTAGCAACTGAAGCGGCCACAACGGCAATCGCGCCTGCAACAGAAGCAGCCGCGATTGCCACGCCAGTGGCCGAAACACATGCCACAACCGAAGCACATTCTGGTGCGGAAGAACATGTAACGCCGTCGGCGCTGGGCTTTGACGCCTCCATGCTCGTCGCATTGGCGATGCTCGCCGTGATTGCGTTGGCGATCTGGAAGAAAGTCCCTGCGATGATTGCAGGCGCGTTGGACGGTCAGATTGCAGGCATTCGCGCACAATTGGATCAAGCAACCGCTTTGCGTGCCGAAGCTGAGGCCATCAAGGCCGAATATGAAGCCAAGGCCAAGCAAGCTGCGATTGATGCCGAAGCGATGAAGGCTGCGGCGGAAGAAGAAGCTAAGTTGATCGTATCGCGCGCTAAGTCTGACGCTACCGCGTTGATTGGCCGTCGTGCGCAAGCCGCCGAAGATAAGATTGCCGCCGCCGAACGCGCCGCAATTGCCGATGTCCGCAAGACTGCTGCCACGGCTGCTGCTGCGGCTGCCGCGCAACTTATTGCTGCGCATCATGATGCAAAGTCGGACGCGGCGTTGATCGACCAATCGATTGCGTCGCTGAACTAAGCTATCAAAACTTCGTCATTCCCGCGGTGACGGGAATGACGGTGGGCACGCAACGGACTCCGCATCTGCTGGAATGACAATCCATATGCGCATCGTTGCGCCCCCACCGGAATGACATTGAGTCTGCCGTTGGCTCCGCCTACATGGCAGGCAACATGTCGAAAGCTGACCGCCCCGACCAACCCAATGCAGCCTCCCGCTTTAGCGAGGAAAAGGCGACTTTTGCGGTGCGCGGTGCGGATACACCAGATTTCGATACCGGCATCGCCGCGATCCGCAATGTCCTGAAGACTCTTCCGCTCAAACCCGGCGTCTACCGCATGCACGATGCGAAGGGCGATGTGCTGTATGTCGGTAAGGCGCGCGCCTTAAAGAATCGCGTCGGCAATTATGTGCAGATTGACCGGCTAGCCAACCGCTTGCGCCGGATGGTCGCGTTGACGCGATCCATGACCATCGTCACCACCAATAGCGAGGCCGAGGCGCTGTTGCTGGAGGCGCAGCTGATCAAGCGTTACCGCCCCGCTTACAATGTGCTGCTGCGTGACGACAAAAGCTTTCCTTTCATCCTGTTGCGCGCCGACCATAAATTTCCGCGTATTCAAAAACATCGCGGTGCGCGGCGGCATAAGGGAAAATATTACGGCCCATTTGCCAGCGCTGGCTCCGTCAACCAAACATTGAACGCGCTGCAAAAGCTATTTTTGCTACGAAGCTGCACCGACAGCTTCTTTAACAATCGTGACCGGCCTTGTTTGCTGTATCAAATCAAGCGTTGCTCTGCACCTTGTGTCGGGCGGATTGACGACGCGTCCTATGACAGTCTTGTCGCGGATGCCAAATCCTTCCTCGACGGCAAATCCTCCGCTGTGCAGGCGAAACTGGCCAAGGAGATGGAGTCGGCGGCTGACGCGCTTGATTTCGAGCGCGCCGCCATGGTCCGCGACCGGCTTCGGGCGCTGACCTTCATTCAAGGGTCGCAAGCGATTAACGCAGAAGGCGTGGGCGACGCCGATATTTTTGCACTGGCGCATCGCAATGGGGTGATGGGCATCCAAGCGTTTTTCATTCGCGGCGGGCAAAATTGGGGGCATCGGTCTTTCTTCCCTGCGCATGTGGCCGAAATGAGCGAGGACGAAGTGTTCACCAGCTTCCTCGCGCAATTTTATGAGGATGTACCTCCTGCAAAATCCATTTTCCTTGATCGGCAATTGACCGAGAGCGACTTGTTGGCGCAAGCTCTGTCCGAACGCGCCGAACGCAAAATCGAAATCAGCGTGCCGCAACGCGGCGACCGTGTGCGCTTGGTTAAACAAGCGACGCGTAACGCAGAAGAAGCGCTGGACCGCAGGCTGGCGGAGAGCACCACGCAGAGTAAATTGCTGCAAGAGGTGGCTGACTTGTTTGAATTGCCCGAGCCGCCGCGTCGGATCGAAGTCTATGACAACAGCCATATTCAGGGGACCAACGCGCTGGGCGCGATGATCGTGGCGGGACCGGAAGGCTTCATCAAGGGCCAATATCGCAAGTTCAACATCAAAAACCCGGACACTGCGCCCGGTGATGACTTTGCCATGATGCGCGAAGTCATGGCGCGGCGATTTGGTCGGCTGATGGCTGAGGAAGGCGAACAGGAACGCGATGAAAACTGGCCGGACCTTGTCTTAATCGACGGTGGCAAAGGACAAATGAGCGCTGTCATGCAAATCGTGCGTGAATTGGGTGTGGAGGATGTCGCCTTTATCGGCGTGTCCAAAGGCCCCGACCGCCATGCGGGCCGTGAAACCTTTCACTTCCCCGATGGCCGTGAATTTACCTTGCCCGTCAACGCACCTGTCATGTTTTATTTGCAAAGGCTGCGTGACGAGGCGCACCGCTTTGCCATTGGTGCGCATCGCGCGAAACGCAGCAAGGCGATTACCGTCAGCCCGCTTGACGAAGTTCCGGGTATTGGCCCATCGCGCAAAAAGGCTCTATTGATGCATTTCGGCACCGCCCGCGCGGTCCGCAATGCCAGCCTTGAGGATTTGCAAAAGGCCCCTGGCGTATCTGCCGCCGTCGCACAAACGGTTTATGATTTTTATCACAGCAACGGCTGATGCCGGCCGCAGAGGAATGTTGTGCCGCTATTTTGATTGCATGACGAAGCGGGTGCGATAGAGACAAGTTATGACGATCAATCAACTGCTGCTGGAAGCTATCGCGCTCAAAAAATGTGTCACTTTGGTGTATAATAATGTGCCGATGAAGCTGGCACCGCATGTTTTATATTCCAAGCACAGTGCCCTGTTCACCGATGCTGTGATATTGGAAAAACATGGCGTGGTGCGCCGAGATAAGAAGCTTGGCGCTTTCCATTTATCGGGGCTCAACGATCTGAAACTCACAGACCAGTCGTTTGAAATTGATGCTGCGTTCGAACCTTCCGCCGAAAAATATGCCGGTGTGACCTTGTTCATGGTTAGCACTGACGCAGGATAGAGCTTCCCCTCACGCCGCAGTCTTGGCATGAGGGCACATGGACATTTCGGCATCTGCCATCATCTGCGCGGTCCGCAACCACGGTGAAACAGGCGCTATTGTGCGCGGCTTTACCGCGGAGTTCGGCATGCTGGCAGGCTATGTTGCAGGCGCGCGGGGCCGACAATTGCGGCCCGTCCTCATCCCAGGCAATGTGATTAAGGGCGAATGGCGCACGCGTATCGCCGGACAATTGGCGCGCCTGACGCCTGAGCCTGTGCACAGCCGCGCACATTTGTTGAGCGAACCCTTGGCGATTGCCGCTATTGACTGGGTCACGGCGCTGACTGCTGCGACTTTGGCAGAGGGTGTGCCTTATCCGCGTATCCATAGCGCAGCGGATGGTTTGCTATCCGCGATTGAACTTGCCCCTGCGGCGCGGGTGTGGGCAGGGGCGGTGGCGCAATATGAAACATTGCTGCTGGCTGAACTTGGCTATGCCGAAGAACAGGACAATGACAGCGCGCCCGTCGCCATGATGGCGCAGACCCGCAAGCGGCTCGTCGCGCATGTCTTGGGCGACCGCCGCGCCGATGTCATGGCTGCCCGCGAACGGCTCGTGGAGCGTTTGAAACGGGCGGCGGTGTGATGGCCGTTGCAATATCATACAAAACCTTCGCCCCCGCCTGCGTTGGGGCGACGGAGTGTTTAACGCGAACATAGTTGCATAACTGCGTTGCTGTTGGCAGGGGACAAGCTGACATTTCAGTATCGTCATGCTGATCTTGTTTCAGCATCTTACTTTCAGGCAGATCGAAGCTAAGACCCTGAAACAAGTTCAGGGTGACGGAAAAAATCGAAGGTGAGGTCGAATGTTAGTTGCTTTGTTACCCGGGGACGGAATTGGCCCCGAAGTCATCACGCAAGCGCGCCGCGTTTTGGATGCGCTCGCCATCGACGGCCTGACCTTTGAAGAGGCTCTGGTTGGCGGTGCAGCCTATAAGGCGACCGGACATCCCTTACCGGCGGACACGTTGGCGCTTGCCAAGCGCGCGGATGCGCTATTATTTGGTGCGGTGGGTGATCCGGATTGCGACGCGCTTGAACGGCATTTGCGCCCGGAACAGGCGATATTGGGCTTGCGCAAGGAACTATCCTTGTTCGCCAATCTGCGTCCGGCGACGCTGTTTCCCGAATTGGCGGATGCCAGCGCGCTTCGCCCAGAGGTGGCGTCACAAATCGACATGGTCATCGTCCGCGAACTCAATGGCGATGTCTATTTTGGCGAAAAGGGTATGCGCAAAACCGCCAATGGCAAGCGCGAAGGCTATGACGTCATGTCTTATAATGAGGATGAGGTCCGCCGCATTGCCCGTGTCGGTTTCGAAACCGCGATGGCACGGGACAAGAAATTATGCTCGGTAGACAAGGCCAATGTGCTTGAAACGTCGCAATTGTGGCGCGATGTCGTCATCGAAACCCATGCCGAATATCCCGAAGTGGCCTTAAGCCACATGTATGTCGACAATTGCGCGATGCAATTGGTGCGCAACCCCGGCCAGTTTGACGTCATCGTGACGGGCAATTTGTTCGGCGACATATTGTCGGATCAGGCCAGCATGTGCGCTGGCTCTATTGGCATGTTGCCCAGCGCGTCGCTGGATGCCGCCCAGAAGGGCCTATATGAGCCCATCCACGGCAGCGCGCCCGATATCGCGGGGCAGGGCAAAGCCAACCCGCTTGCCACGATATTGTCGGCGGCAATGATGCTGCGTTACTCGCTGGGCTTGCCAGAACAGGCCGACCGTATTGAAGCAGCCGTTGCAAAAGCACTATCTGGCGGCGCACGCTCGGCGGACCTCGGCGGCACACATTCGACCCGTGAAATGGGTGATGCGGTGCTTGCCGCCTTGACCTGAACCCCGCTCTCCCCGAAAAGCGAATTTATGAAGAAAACAACAGGCCAGAATCGCGAAATCACTCGGCATTGGCGTCCCGCCACACAAGCGGTGCGTGGCGGCACTTGGCGCAGCGAGCATGGCGAAACGTCGGAGGCGTTATTCCTGTCGTCGGGCTTCACCTATGACGATGCCGAGACCGTTGCTGCGCGCTTTGCCGGTGAACAGGATGGCATGACCTATTCGCGGTTACAAAACCCGACCGTGCAGATGCTTGAAGAACGCATCGCGTTGATGGAAGGGGCCGAAGCGTGCCGCGCCCAAGCCACAGGCATGGCGGCGATGACCACGGCGTTATTGTGCCAGTTGCAAATGGGCGATCATGTCGTTGCCGCGCGCGCCGCCTTTGGCTCTTGCCGCTGGCTCACGGACAATCTGCTGCCCAAATGGGGCATCACCACAACAACGATCGACAGCCGCGACAATGATGCGTGGAAGGCGGCGATTCAGCCGAATACTAAGGTTTTCTTCTTTGAAACGCCCGCAAATCCTACAATGGACATTGTTGACATGGCCTATGTCTGCGGTCTGGCGAAAGAACATGGCATTACGACTGTGGTCGACAACGCCTTTGCCACCAGCGTGCTGCAACGGCCGATGGATTATGGCGCCGACGTTGTGGCGTACAGCGCGACAAAGTTGATGGACGGGCAGGGCCGCGTCTTGGCAGGCGCCGTCTGCGGTTCGCAACAATGGATTGATGAGGTTTTGTTGCCGTTTCAGCGCAACACGGGTCCTAATTTGTCGCCCTTCAACGCATGGGTGGTGCATAAGGGGCTTGAGACGTTAGAACTGCGCGCCATGCGCCAGTCGGAAAATGCGCTCACGGTCGGAAAATTCTTGGAAGGCCGCGTGCCGCATATCATGCACCCTGGCCTTGAAAGCCACCCGCAACACGCGCTTGCGATGCAGCAGATGAAGGCGTGCGGACCAATATTCGCCTTTTCGGTCGATGGTGGCCGTAAACAAGCGCATGCCTTGCTCAATGGGCTGCAGCTGATGGACATTTCCAACAATATTGGCGATGCGCGCAGTTTGATGTGCCACCCGGCATCTTCCACGCATCACGGCATGGGCCCCGAAGCCCGCGAGGCAATGGGTGTCGGTGAAGGTTTGATCCGCATCAATGTTGGCTTGGAAGATCCCGCTGATTTGATCGAAGATTTGGATCAGGCACTCAGGGCCGCTGGTTTATGACGAGTATTTTGGATTCCTTCTTTGCGGTCAGCGCGACCACCGATGGCATTACCGTCCGCGTCTCGCCAAATTTTTTGGTGGAACAATCCGCGCCCGCCCAAGGACGATGGTTCTGGTCCTACCATATCCGCATCGAAAATGTGGGTGATGAAACCGTGCAATTAATGACGCGGCATTGGCGGATTACCGATGGTCGCGGCACGATCAACCATGTGGATGGCGACGGTGTGGTGGGCGAACAGCCGCTTTTGCGTCCCGGTGAGAGCCATGATTATGTTTCCGGCTGCCCCTTGCCGACGCCCAGCGGCACAATGGAAGGCCAATATCGCTTTGTGCGTGAAGATGGCACGACCTTTCTGGCTGAAATCCCGCGTTTCACGCTGGTGGCACCGGCCACGGCGCGATGAGCTTACGCGCATGAAGCGTACGCATTTGCCTCTAAACGGTCTGCGTGTCCTTGACGCCGCGGCCCGGCATTTAAGCTTTACGAAGGCCGCCGACGAACTGGCCGTGACGCCCGCTGCAGTAGGCCAGCAAATCCGCGCTTTGGAAGATATGTTAGGCGTCGTGCTGTTCCGCCGGACACCCAAGGGCCTTGAACTCACCGACGAAGCCGCGAACGGCCTTGATGCCCTGCGCGCAGGCTTTCTCCAGTTTGAAGAATCGGTCCGCGCAATGCAGGCGGGGCAGTCGTCCAATGCGCTGACCATTGCCGCGCCGCGCGATTTCACCGCCAAATGGCTGGCTGCGCGGCTGGCAAGCTTTAGCAAAGCAAACCCCGACACGCGCTTTACGTTGGTTGCCGCGGATGAGAATATCGACTTTACTGAGGCTAATCTGGATCTCGCTATCCGCCTGACCACTGGGCCGGGGGAGCATGAGGGTATTCGGCTTGCGGCGGGCGCCTATGTCACCGTCGCCGCGCCAGAGGGCGGGGCGGACACTCTGATCAGCTGGCCCAATTGTCCTATCGCCGAAGGCGTCGCTGCGCTTCGGCTCGCCGATGCCGGCCTTGCCATCGACGCTGCTGCGATTGGCTTGGGTAGGGCAACCGTCCCGTTGATCCTGGCCGAAGCCGACATTGCCAGCGGCAAAGTCCGTGCCGTCGACAATGCGAAGGAAAGCGATGAAGCTTATTGGCTGGTCGCACCCTTGCCGCAATGGCGGCAGAAGAAGGTAAAGGCACTGGTTGAGGCTTTGACGTTACCGTGAGGGCGTCATCCTAATGTTTTAGATCATCGTCACCCTGAACTTGTTTCAGGGTCCATTCCGCCTTCCATGATTGGCCCTGGCTGCACGATAGACCCTGAAACAAGTTCAGGGTGACGAGGGTGGATGTTCAGGACGACGAGGGTTTAGGAAAACCCTTACTTCCGCATCACGCGTCAATCGTATCCCCATCCAACTGCGCGGCGTTTTCTTGAATGAAGTTGAACCGGTGTTCGGGATTTTTGCCCATTAATCGGTCGACAAGGTCATTGACCACCGCGCGGCGTTCATATTCATGCGGAAGCGTGATGCGAATTAGCGAGCGGGTCGCCGGATCCATTGTGGTTTCCTTCAACTGGTTTGGGTTCATTTCGCCCAAGCCCTTAAAGCGGCCCACGTCGACCTTCTTGCCTTTGAACACCGTTGCTTCCAATTCGGCGCGGTGGGCGTCGTCGGCGGCGTAGACGCTCTGACTGCCATGCGTCAGGCGATAGAGCGGTGGCCGCGCGAGGAACAGATGCCCTGCCTTCACAATCTCCGCCATTTCTTGGAAGAAAAATGTCATCAGCAAGGTCGCGATATGCGCGCCATCGACATCTGCGTCGGTCATGATGATGATGCGTTCATAGCGCAAATTGTCGGGGTTGCAGTCCTTACGCGTGCCACAACCAAGCGCCAGTTGCAGGTCGGCGATTTCATTGTTGGCGCGGATCTTGTCAGCGGTAGCCGATGCAACGTTGAGGATTTTACCCCGGATCGGCAGTATCGCCTGCGTCTTGCGGTTGCGCGCTTGCTTCGCGCTGCCGCCGGCGCTGTCGCCTTCGACGATGAACAATTCAGTGCCATTCGGATCGTCCGACGCGCAATCGGTGAGCTTGCCCGGCAAGCGCACCTTGCGGCCTGAGGTCGCGGTCTTGCGCTTGACCTCACGCTCGGCCTTGCGGCGCAAGCGGTCGTCAACCTTTTCAAGGATGAAGCCCATCAATGCCTTGCCGCGTTCCATATTGTCGGCAAGATAATGGTCGAAATGGTCGCGCACTGCGTTTTCGACAAGCCGCGTGGCCTCAGGAGAGGTTAGCCTGTCCTTGGTCTGGCTTTGGAATTGCGGGTTGCGGATGAACACCGACAACATCAATTCAGCTTCGTTGAAAATGTCTTCCGCCGAAATCTGTGCGGCCTTTTTCTGGCCAATCAATTCGCCAAAGGCGCGCAGGCCCTTGGTCAGCGCGGCGCGAACGCCTGCCTCATGCGTGCCGCCGTCGGGCGTGGGGATTGTGTTACAATACCAGCTATAAGAACCGTCCGAATATAACGGCCAGGAAATGGCCCATTCGACGCGGCCTTGTGCATCGGGAAAATCCTGCGTCCCGGCGAAAAATTCGGTGGTAGCGCAGGCACGGGTGCCAAGCTGTTCCCGCAAATGGTCGGACAGGCCGCCCGGAAATTGGAACACAGCTTCGGCAGGCACATCTGCGCTGGCCAGTTCCGGATCGCAGCGCCAGCGGATTTCGACGCCAGCGAACAAATAAGCCTTTGACCGCGCCAGACGGAACAGCCTTGCGGGTTTGAACTTGGCGTCTGCGCCGAAAATCTCCAAGTCGGGGGTAAAAGCAATCGTTGTCCCGCGCCGGTTGGGCGTTGGGCCCAATTCCTCCAACTTGCCAAGCGGCAGGCCTTGCGAAAAACGCTGGCGGTAGAGCTGCTTGTTGCGCGCGACTTCAACCAAAGTGTCCGTTGACAGCGCATTGACCACCGACACACCCACGCCATGCAGGCCGCCGGAGGTTGCATACGCCTTGTCGGTAAACTTGCCGCCGGAGTGCAAGGTGGTGAGGATAACCTCAAGCGCGGACTTGTCCGGAAATTTGGGGTGCGGGTCGACGGGAATGCCACGACCATTGTCGCTGATCGTCAGACGGTTGCCGACGCCCAAATGGACCTCAATGCGGCTGGCATGGCCGGCAACAGCCTCATCCATCGAGTTATCGAGTACTTCGGAGGCCAAATGGTGTAATGCGCGTTCGTCGATGCCGCCAATATACATGCCTGGGCGACGGCGCACCGGCTCAAGCCCCTCCAGCACTTCAATCGCAGAAGCGGTATAATCATTGGATGCGGCGGTGGCGGCCGCGCTGCCGCCGAACAGGTCATCGGTCATATCAATGCTATAGGCGCGGGAGAGTCGGCGGCGCAACAGCCGAACCATACTCGGCTGTGGAAATAAACCGGATCAGCGTCTTTCCGGGGGTGTAGGCATAATCGCAAAATTCCCACTCGCCTGAGCAATCAACTTATCATTCTGCGTGATACGGGCGGTTAAATGGGCGACAGTCCTGCCTTTGTTATCCAAAATGGTCTGGCACAGCAAATGGCCTTCGATGACTGGCCGGAAATAGGTGATTGAGATATCAATCGTTGCGCACGCATATCCGGCATCGAGTGTCGAATAAAGCGCCGCGCCCATGCCAGTATCGGCCATTGCGTAGATGACGGCACCATGCACAACGCCGTGCGGGTTCAAATGTCGACCATCAACCGGCAGCATAAGCGTGCTGCTGCCATCACCTTGATGTTCTAATGTTAACCCGATGAGATCAGCAAATGGATGATCCACGCTCTATCTCGCCGCTGTCTTAACGAACCCGAGGACCGCCAAATGGCATGGGGGGTGGAGGGCGACGCACACCGCGTGGAAGCTGCGCCTGATAAGCCCGGCCGCAATGTTCGACGCAATAAGGAAAACCTGGATTTACCGGCACGCCGCAGAAATGGAAATCCGCTTCGCCGGGGTGGCCAAGCGGCCAGCGGCAAATACGCTCGTTCAAATCGAGCAAAGACGTTTTGTCCGCCATTTCGGGGCTGGGTTTGGCAGGTACAAGGCGGCGTGGCGGGGCAGGCGGGATGGGCGCTTGTTGATCGCCAGGGCCCTGACGCATGAATCCGCCGGGTCCGATCGATACGATACGCGGCATCGTCGATGCGCGCGTTACAGGCGCTTCTGCTGCATCATCATCGGCGTGCACAGGAGCAATCGGTTCAGCGACCGGTGCGGAAGGACGTGGGCGCGCTGGCGCAGCTGCGGCGGCTGGAGCCTTTGCCGGCGCCGGTGCAGCTTTTTTCGGCGCAGCTTTTTTATCCGTGTCGTTGGACTTTACGGGGGAAGGGCGCGATTTCAGGCCCAAACGGTGCGCCTTGCCAATAACGGCATTGCGGCTAACGCCGCCAAGTTCATCCGCAATCTGGCTTGCGGTAAGGCCTTTGTCCCAAAGCGCCCTTAACTGATCAATCCGCTGGTCGGTCCACGACATAAATGCAATTCCAATAACGAGTTTTATTTGCCGCACGAATGACGCGATTGCGCCTTGCGGTTATCGTTGCAAGCCGATAGTCGATTGCGCAATGACTATCCACCATAAAAGCAATATTGGCCAAGATAGGGATGCCAACCCCCTTGTGCAACTGCCCGATGGCGAACGCTATATTCGCAATGTAAACTGGATTGGCCTGCAAACCTTGTACATGAAAGAGGTGCGCCGCTTTTTCAAGGTGCAGATGCAAACGGTGTGGGCACCTGCCATCACGACCTTGCTCTATCTGATTATCTTCACCGTCGCCTTGGGCTCGGTTAAGCCAAAAGTGTTGGGCGTGTCGTTCGCCGATTTTCTTGCCCCTGGCCTGATCATCATGGGTATGATGCAGAACGCCTTTGCGAACTCGAGCTTCTCGCTGTTGGTGGGTAAGATTCAAGGCACGATTGTTGATTATCTAATGCCGCCCCTTTCCAATGCGGAGGTTTTGGCCGCGCTCACGGCGGCGGCGGTGACGCGGGCGTTTTTCGTGGGCGGAACTATCTGGCTCGCCATGGCATTTTGGCCCGGCGTGCATGTTATGCCAGTGCATTTCTGGGCAGTTTTGTGGTTTGGGCTGATGGGGGCCATGATGCTTGCGCTGATCGGGGTCATGACATCAATCTGGGCAGAAAAGTTCGACCATGCCGCCGCGGTTAGCAATTTCATCGTCGCGCCAGCCGCTTTGCTGTCTGGCACTTTCTATTCGGTTGATAAATTGTCACCTACGTTTCAAGCGATTAGCCACGCTAACCCGTTTTTCTACGCGATTTCGGGCTTCCGCTATGGCTTTATCGGCAGCACGGATAGCCCGGTGATGTTTGGCGCGTTGCTGTTGGTGGGCATCAATGCGGTATTGGGGATTATCTGCTATCTCTTGTTGCGCTCTGGATGGAAACTACGCGCCTAACCAACGGCGTGAAGATCGATTAAGTCATCCGGCCCTTAGCCGGCTGGTGCCCATGTTTGCGCCTGACAAAAGGGTCCGATACATCCTTTGACGACCAGATTGCCTGACTTGCCCTTATAGACGACCGAGCGATAGGTTTTGCCTGACTTGGGATCGTAAATCTGGCCCCTCCATTCTTTGCCGTCCGATTGAAATCCAGTCAGGACATTCATGCCTAATATCGTTCGGTTGCGCAGCGCTTTATCGGGATTATTCACGTCCTTCGCGCTTGCTCCTGCCGGCGGGGTCACGAGAAACTTCACCAGCTTGCCGCATAATGCCGCGCCACATTGGTACACTTCGACCACGCCGTCCTTGCTTTGTGTGATCCAGCGCCCGGAAATTGGCGCGGCGGCGTGCGCCGGAATTGCCGCGCATATTGCGGCTGCGATCATCCATGTTTTGGCGAGGTGCATATTGGGTCCTTTGCGTTGAAAACCAACATAAACCGAGAATAGCCAAGCCGCAATGCTTTTGCCTTTTGCTTGTGCCGTGCTAATTACCCAACGCATGAGTGAGATAATCCTGTTCGATTACTGGCGTTCGTCGGCGAGTTATCGTGTGCGTATTGTGCTGAACCTTAAAAATGTGCCGTACACGCGCGTGCCAACCAGCCTATTGGACAATGCGCAAAAGGCGCCCGATTATGTTGCACGTAATCCGCAAGGCTTTGTACCGATGCTGTCGATACACGGGCATGACCTGACGCAAAGCTTGGCGATTATTGATTATCTCGATGCGCAATATCCCGACCCCGCGATGGTCTCTTCGAACCCGGAGGAGCGCGCAAAGACATTGGCGCAGGCGTTGATTATTGCGGCCGACATACATCCCATCGATAACTTGCGCGTGTTAAGATATCTGAAGGACCAGATGGGCCAGTCGCAAGAGGCCGTGGACCAATGGTACCGGCACTGGATAATCGAAGGTTTTACGGCGTTGGAGGCAATGGCCCCCGAAGATGGTCTGTTCGGTGGCGACCTGCCGAATTTGGCCGATGTCTGCCTCGTCCCGCAAATGGCAAATGCCCGCCGCGTGGATACGCCGCTTAATGCCTTTCCCAAGCTGTTGCGGATGGATGCCGCACTAACCGCGCTTCCAGCCTTTGTGGCGGCGCATCCTGATCAAGTGAAGCCCGCGTGATGCCAACCAAAAAACTTACGCTAAGTGCGTTTCTGCCTTATCAATTATCCATCACATCGAACGCGGTCAGCGACCTGATCGCGCGTGCCTATCGTGGCAAATTTGCGCTAAAGGTCCCGGAATGGCGGGTCATGGCGCTGTTGGGCGAAAGTGATATGGCAACGCAGCGGCAATTGGTTGCGGCAACCGCGATGGACAAGGTAACCGTGAACCGCGCGTGCAAGGCATTGGAGGACCGCAGCCTGATCAGCCGTGTGCCGAACATATCCGATGGCCGTTCACATCATCTGGCGCTCACGCCAGCCGGACGCGATCTGTACGAACAAATTGTACCACAAGCGCTTGCGTTAGAGGCCGAGCTTGAAAAGATTTTAGGCAGCGGCGAGGCGAAGTTGTTGGAGGCGATGTTGGCCCAATTGCGCGCGCGGGTCGTTGAACTCGGCTAGGGTCAGGACCACTTAACTTCGCCGTTTCTTCAATCGGTCGATATCGCGGGGCGTCCGACCTTCGCACTGGCTGTCGCGGGCATCTTATTCTCCAGCATATCCAACCAGATCTGTGCATTTGCGCCCACAAAAACCTGTGGCCGTGATGGCTTAAGTTCCAACGCGCTTTCCCATTGCGCGATGAGCCTCGTTGCTTCGGCAATAGCGGCATCAAATTTCTGCGGTTTGCGCAAAGCGTTGTTCATCAATGCATCGCCAAAAAACGTCCAGTCATTGCCCGGCGTGCAGCCAAATGACGGGCGTTGCGACGAGGCTGCTGTCACGATCACGGTTTGATCATTGGTCAGCAGCGGAATGAAAATGCCTGAATAGCAGGCCGACAGTAGGATCATACGGCGTTGAACGCCGACACCGTCGAGCAAATCGGCCAGACGCTGCGGCGCAATCATCCCTGCGGCATAATCCCCATCGCGATAGGCAAGCCCCGAAACCGGGTCGCCATGGCTAGTAGCGAACAGGATCAGGACATCTTCCTTCTTGTCCATCTTGCTGGCAACAGCAGCGAGCGCAGTGGCAAGGTTCGACGGTGAGCCCTGCGGCGCGCCGGTGGCTTTATCATCGGCGCCAGCGGCGAAATACAAAGTCCGGCCAGCCGCTCCATAACGCCGCGCCAATATTTTGGCCGCTTCAGCCGACTCGCGGGCAAAGACTGGGTCAGAATCAAGACTAATGGACACCACATAGGCGTCGACAACTCCCGGCCTTTGTGGCTGCAACGCATGCATTGCGCTGGACAGTTTTTGATGCTGCGCCAGATACCAGCTGGCCGACCGTTTCTGTTCGGCAAACCAGCCATTTTTTGCGGCCTCGACCGTGTTGAAATTCTGTTGCTGGCTAAAGGCAGAGCCTGTGACAAGCAGCGAAAGCGCCATCGCTCCTGTTTGAACCAACCGCAATTTGGCGTTCTTATATGCCATGCCCCTCTGTCTAAACGCAGAGTTGCGGTTGCCGCAACTGCAATATCGTTGCATGATGGTCAAAAGCCGGAGAAAAATCATGAAACTTGCATCATTAAAGTCGGGCCGTGATGGACATTTGGTGGTCGTGTCGGACAATCTTGCTTGGTATGCTGATGCCGCGCATATCGTCCCGACATTGCAGGCCGCACTTGACGATTGGGAAGAGTTTGCACCCCGATTGCAAGCGCTGGCGACTGATCTTGAACATGCCGTCATTCCGCGCGAACGTTTCCATGAACATGACGCCGCCGCACCTTTGCCGCGCGCCTATCAATGGGCGGACGGATCGGCCTATGTTAATCATGTCGAATTAGTCCGCAAGGCGCGGGAAGCGGTCCTGCCCGACAGCTTCTGGCATGATCCGTTAATGTATCAGGGCGGCTCCGATGCCTTCATGGGCGCGCGCGACGATATCCCTTTGGCCGATGAGGCGTGGGGATGTGATCTTGAGGCGGAGATTGTCGTTGTCACTGGCGATGTCCCGCAAGGAATATCAGCAGCCGATGCCTTGTCTTATGTCCGGCTGGTTGGCCTTGTGAACGACGTTTCCTTGCGCAACCTGATTCCTGCGGAGCTGGAAAAGGGCTTTGGCTTTGTCCAGTCAAAACCCGCCAGCGCTTTGTCGCCCGTGTTTGTCACGCCGGACAGCCTTGGCGACTTTTGGAAGGATGGAAAGCTGCACCGCACATTGAATGTTGACCTTAACGGCGCGGCATTTGGACGCGCGGTGGCTTCGGACGATTGCACCTTTGATTTTGGAACCCTGATCGCGCATCTTGCCAAGACGCGCAATATCGGGGCAGGCTCGATCATTGGCTCGGGCACAGTCTCCAACCGTGATGCCGATGGCGGCCCTGGCAAGCCTGTCGCCGCTGGCGGTCTTGGCTATAGCTGTTTGGCCGAAGTCCGCATGGTCGAGAAAATCCAGACGGGCGACATGGTGACGCCATTCCTGAAGAACGGCGATGTTGTGCGGATTGAAGTGCTCGATAAGGCTGGGCAAAGCATCTTTGGCGCTATCGAGCAGACCGTCCGTAAAGGTTGAAGGGGCAGCCAAAAGGCCACCCCTTCGTCATCTGCTTCATTGTTGTTTCGAGAAGGCGTCGCTGATCGAGCAGGCAGCAGGCCCAAGGATAACGATAAACAATGTCGGCAGAATGAAGAGTATAAGCGGAACAGTCATAATAGCAGGTAAACGCGCGGCCTTTTCTTCGGCGCGCATCATGCGTTCATTTCGGAATTCTGCGGACAATACCCGCAACGCCGACGCCAGTGGGGTCCCGTATTTCTCGGTCTGGATCATGGTTGTGACCACGCCCCGGATTGAATCAAGATTGACGCGATAAGCCAAATTTTCAAAGGCCGCCCGCCGCTCGGTTAAGAAACCGAGCTCAATGGCGGTGAGAGCAAATTCGTCACCCAATTCGGGATAGCCGCGGCCTAATTCCTTCGCCACGCGGTTAAACGCGGAATCTACAGTCAAGCCAGCCTCGGCGCAGATCACCAACAAGTCGAGCGCATCGGGCAGGCCCTTGCGAATGGCAAGGGTACGTTTCGTCACTAAGTTGGAGAGGTAGATATCTGCCGCTTTATAACTCAAGATCGCGGCGGTAGAAAAAGCAGCGAATTTTTTGAGCGCACCCCAATCAGGAAAGCCATCCAAGACGTAAATGTAAAGGCCTGCGCCGCCGCCAATAATGATTGGAAGCATCATGCGGCAAAAGATCACCGTCACGGCCAATTCCTTGCGGCGAATACCCGCCTGCGCGAGCCGTTGCTGCACGGCCTTGACCTGATCGTCCTGAAGTACTTGCAGATTGGACAGAAGCTGCCGCATCATGTCCGTCGTTTCGGTCTTGCGGATAAGCTTTGCCCGTTTTTTGGATGTGGTTGCGGTAATCCCTGCTTTTAGTTGCTCCCGCCGTTCATTCAGCGCCTTGACCCGCTTTACCATAGGGTCGCGCACGGTGACCGCAGAGTAGATCGCGATCATCACAGCCATGCACGCCACTGCGGAAAGCAAGGTTGCAACCCACAATATGTCGATGCCCATCAGTTGAGGTCCAGCCGCATTGTTCATGTTTCTTGTCCCGTTCCCAACTTAGATTTCGAAATTGACCATCTTGGCCATGATGAAGGCGCCAATGGACATCCACAATGCGCCGCCAAGGCCAGCGATCATCAGGCGCGGTTCAGAGAAAAAGCCAGAGAGATATTCGCGGTTCACCATCCAAACCATGCCGAAAACAAAGAATGGCAGCGATCCGACAATATAGGCTGACGCTTTAGATTCTGAAGACATCGCCCGTATCTTCAGCTTCATCTGCGCACGTTTGCGCAAGACGTCGGCAAGGTTGGCCAAGGTTTCGGCAAGGTTGCCACCGGTTTCACGCTGAATGGCAAGGGTGATGACAAAAAACTGGAATTCGGCTGTCCCCAAACGGTCGGCCGTTTCCTGAAGCGAATCTTCCATGCTTTTGCCGATTTTGATTTTCTCCGTGACCATTTTGAATTCTTCGCCGACCGGTCCGGCTACTTCGCGTGCTACAACGCCAATTGTCTCGCCGACGGGAAGACCTGATTTCAGCCCGCGCACCAGCAATTCGATGGCGTCGGGAAAATTTGTGGTGAAATTCTTGATCCGCCGCGCAATGAAGGAGTTGATTACCATGTGCGGTAGACCAGCACCGATCAGCAGGCCCGCAAACAGCGCCAAAAGCAAAGGTGCACCGCGTAGCCACAGCACAGCCATCCCCAGAAAAGCAAGGCCGCCCGATGCATATAGATATTGCTGCAACGTCCATTTTTTGCCGGTTTGCGTAAGCCGCAGGCGCAATTTGTCCAAGCGGCTGATATGTTGTCCATCCAGAAATATCATGGGGCGGCGCGCGGCCACGGCTTTGCGCATTTGTAATTCAACGCGGGTATCGGCACTGTCGGAATGCCGCATCTTAACCGCGCTCAGCCGCCGCATAGTCGACTTACTCGCATTTGGCCCTGTAAAGCCAATTGCTAGCAACACGAAAATCAGGATGATGCCTGCGCCGATGATCAATGTCTGCATATTATGTGCTCTATCATTATGCCGTTGGGCGGGTGCCAGCTTACTTCTTTTTCAAAATGTTTTTGAAACCGGCAAAAGGCGACTTTTTCGCTTTGACTCTGGTCGCGGCCGCATCGGCTTCAGCCATTTCCGCACTGCTGCCGGCAATTATTTCCGCTAGCGCCGATATGCCTAATGACAGCTTGCTGCTGCGTTCGGCCTCGACCACCGATTTGCCAAGCTTTGCGGCTTGCGCCATGGCCTTTGGGTCGGCAGGCAGCATGAGATCAATCTTGCGTTCAATCGTATTTTCGAAATCCTTGCGCGTGATTTCGACGACTGCGTTTTGCACATTATTGGCAATGACGAGCACTTTGCAATGCGGTGCATTTTGTTTCAGCCAAGCCAGCACGCGGATGCTGTCCCGCGCCGAGGCCAACGTCAATTCGGTCGTGACGACCGCGATGTTTACGTCATGCATCAAACGCGGATAGGCAATCAGCATGCTGCGTGGCAGGTCGATAACTGTGTTTTCAAACGCCGCCCGGAATTCTTCCTGTAACCGGAAAAATGCCGATCCATCGGTCAGGACGGGGTTGTTCATTGGCGCTTCGGCAGACAAAATCGAAAGCTGGTCATTGGCCTTAATCATTGCGCGTTCGATGAACAGGCCGTCGATCCGGCTTGGGTTGTCAATGGCATCGGTCAGGCCACGGCCCGGCTCCAGATCCATCGTTAATGCCGCAGTGCCGAAATGGATATCCAGATCAAGCAAACCCGTTTGGTGGCCCTGGTCTTGCGAAAATGTCCATGCCAGCGATGCCGCGATCGTCGATGCGCCCGAACCACCACGGGTGCCGATCACCGCTGTCGAAATATGCGCACGGGCTGTGTTGCTCTCTTCGTGCTTCGGCGCATTGAGCATGGCTTGCGCATTGGCAAATGAATCCCACAGCGCATCGCGGCTCAATGGTTTCAGCAGATAATCTTGCAGGCCGGACATTAAAAGGTCGCGGTACAAACCCACATCGTTGATCTCGCCCACGGCAATGACAATGGTTCCAGGTTCACACACTTCGGCAAGGCTGTTGATATCGGCAATCGGATCACTCGATTCCGACAGGTCAACCAACAAGGTTTGCGGGCTGGCCGATACCGAAAGCGATTGGATTGCGTTACGCAAACCGCCTTTATACAATTTATCTTGGGTCCAACCGATTTCCTCGCATACGCCGCGCACGACGTCGAGAGTGACGTCGTCGCAGACATAAGCGTGAATGAGGTCACGTGTTCCGGCCACAGCGGATTTCCAAGGAGCGTTCATCAATTGCCTCCGGTTTTTGTTTTATAGATGTTTACAGCCGCTTTGCCGCTGTTCCGATCCAAGCGTCGACTTTCGCGGCCCCGAACGAGATCTTCCGGGTCGGCAATGATTGCCGCAAGGTTGGAGTTGGTGGCGCAACCATAGTTGCTGTGATTGCCGCCATTGTAATTGTTTTCGTGCGTCGTGCTCCAATCCGGGCAGGATGGAACCGATGCCTGCGACCGCGTGACAACCACGCGAATATTGCCGGGCGCAATGACACCGCTTGTAGTCGGAGCGGTATCGGCGACCATCATTCCGCGCCGTGCTGCCGCTGCGGCAACATCGCGTGCGGCAGCGTTGCTGACATAACTATCGCCATGATCGATTGAAATGCGGTCTCCGTAGCCAAGGCCAAGCACGTCAAACCACTCGTTCAGGCGGGCTTGGTCAGCAGACGCAATGCCGCTGCTGTCTGCGGCAAGGTCTATCGCGTAATTTGTCCGTTCAACAACGGGCTGGTGGACCGAATATAAGGTCGTGTTGGTCGGCAACGTCCCACAACCAGCCAAGGTGACGCTTGCAGCGATCAGAAATATTGCTTTGTTCATATGTCGTCTCCTCAATCTTGCGATCAATTGTCGAAGCTGAAACCGGAATCGCTGGTTGCAGGTGCGGATGTCGGTAATTGGGTTTCTACGGCCAAGTTCGGCGCCGATGTGCCCACGGAACCACGTTCGGGTTCGTTGGAAACCATGGGCGCGATGCTGGGCATCGGACGTGTCTTGTCGCGCTTGTCATTCGACACCTTGCCGAAGAACACACGTTCAAGGTCGCTGGGTGAATTTAGGCCATCAGTGGGCAGGACAAGTTGGTTTTCCGACACTGGCTTGACGAGATATGGCGTGATGACGATCATCAACTCGGTCTCGTTGCGGCGCCAGCCATTGGATTTGAACAACGCGCCAAGCACGGGTATGTCGCCCGCGCCGGGCAGTTTCGTTACCGAACTGCTCTTTTGGTTGCTTAACAATCCGGCGATCATCATGCTTTGGCCTGAACCGAGTTCAACCGTTGTTTCTGCCATCCGGTTCGTGGTTGCGGGCACCTCAATACCGTTAATGCGGATTGCGCCTTGTGATGATATGTCCGACACTTCCGAACGCACGCGCAAGGAAATGCGGCCATCGGACAATACAACAGGGGTGTAAGTCAGGTTAACGCCGTAATTCTTATATTCGACGTTGGTGCCGTTGTTGGACGATGTAACCACCGGAAACTGGCCGCCAGCTAAAAACTCTGCGGTTTCGCCCGACACAGTTGTAAGATTGGGGCTCGCGAGGGTCGATATCAAGCCTGCCTTTTCCGACATGTCAAACGCAGCGCCAATGTCGATGCCGAACAGGCGACCGAGACCCGCAATCGTACTCGTGTCCGGCGGGTAGATTAATTGTTTGGTATCAGAGACAAAGTCGCGGCCTTGCGCCACGCCAAATGCATAAGGCTGCCCATTATTATCCGTGCCGTTTCTGAGCGCCTGCAGATTTCCGTTAATTTCTTTGGAAAGCGAACGGCTAACTTCTGCAATCCTTACTTGCAGGTTGACCTGCAACGGCGTTGCGTTTTTCAGGCGGCTGACCACCTGCGCTGTCGGGCCTGTGAAGGACTTGACTAGATTTTCGGCCTCAACGGCTTCTTCGGGGTGACCCACTGTGCCAGTCAGAAGGACAACGCCGTTCATCGTGGTGACGACGATTTGCGATTCTGGCATGGCGATGGCCAGCATTTGCGCAATCGAGTCCATGTTGCTGCCGACGCGGACGGTTGCCTGAAAAACATTGCGGCCTGCCCCATCCGTGGCGAAGACGGTGGTCTCGCCGGGGCCTTTGCCCATGATGTAGATTTGGCGCCCTGATTTGACTTCGACATCGGCGATGGCGGGGTCGGCCACCACGACGTCAGTGATGTTCGAACCCAGATTGACCTGCTGACCGCGCCCGATGGACAATATCATCAGCCTGCCGTCCTTTGCGGATTGCGCGGCGACTGTCGCCGGTAATAGCATCAAGGCCGAAGTGCCTAATGCAGCGGTGATAGCGACGGCGGCAAAGCCCGACTTTATTCTGTTAAAACGTGCCATGTTGTTATCTCCGGCTGATTTCGACTTCGGTCACATTGCCGCCACGCGACACACGGACCACTGGACCTTTGGTGATTTTCTCGACTTGCTTTTGTGTGCGTGCCGCCTCTGCGGCGACAGCAAGGGGCATCTGCGCGGGCACGCTGCTGCGTTGAAAGCGTGAGACATCACCTCCGGTGGCATAAGTGCTGCGGCTTGCGGACGGGCGCTGAGCGACCTGCTGCATAATGGCTTGCTCTTGCTCTGCGGTTGCGCCTTCTGGAATGCTGATCTCGCCCGATGCCATAGCCATCTCAAGTTCGGCCGCATTGTCCGTCAATGCGCGCAAGGACAGGCTGATGGTGCCGATGGATTGGGCTACGGCAATCTTCTCTGCCATGCGCGGCGTGGCTTCGACGGTGACCAATTTATACTCAGTCACAACCGTGTTACCCTTGTCATCCAGAGTTGGCGTTGCACGTTGGTCGGTTGCAAGCACACGCAAGTTGCGCACGATGGTTTCCGAAACCTTTAATGCAGGGCCGTTGGTTGCGTTCACCGTCTGTGTCAGGACTAGGTCGACGCGGTCGCCGGGAAAGACAAATCCGGCAACGCCCGTCAGTCCCGATACAGGCACGGTAACGGCGCGCATGCCAAGACCAAGCGCCGCAGCAAGGAAGCCACGATCACCGGGCTTTACCAGCGAACCTTGCGTGAGCGGCTGCCCTGCAGTCACGGCGTTGCGGACCACGGTACCTACCAGAGCGTCAATCGAGACACCCTTGTCACCTTCTTTGAAATAAGCCGATTGCACCAGTTCCTTTGGCCATGGCTGGAAGCGCACGCTATCTGCGGTGATCAGCGTACCGAGAGGTAAAGCCCGTGTTGCGACCAAAATCTTTGGCCCTGTTGGCACAGACGCTTGCGCTGCCTCAGCTTGTGGTGCCGAAGCGCCGGTGAACATGCTGCGCGCCATAAAGGCGGTGATTACTGCAATGAGCAAAGCAGCCACCAGCAATACGACTTTTTTCCTATCCATGACAAACTGTTCCCTGAGTGGTCCGCGAAATGAACCCTGCTACTTCATGTAAAATGGTTAAAAATCTGTTCACCAGCTATCCACAACCCTGCGGTAGCTATGGCCACGCCATAGGGGATGCGTGCATGGCCAGGCCGTTGTTTTATTTTGTGAATAAGTAGAAAAATCAGGGTCACAAATGCCCCGATTATCGACGCATATAAAATTAACCGGATGACATCTATCCAGTGAAACCAGAGCGCCAGGGCCGCAAAAAGCTTTACATCACCGCCGCCCATTGCGCCGAAATGGAACGCAGCGGCGAAAACGGCGAAGGTGAGCGCGGCGGTGAAAATATGGATACCGATTTCAGGCAGGCTGAAACCACCGCTTGCGTACCAATAGACAGGTGCGCCCAGCGCAATGGCAAGCGTGACGATGTTGTAAATCAACCGATATCGGATGTCGGTGTAGATCGACACCAACAGCACAATTGCCAAGCCAATAAGGGTAAAGTAGATGATTGGTTCAATGGGCATCCAACCGGGATTAACCATGAAAGATTGCCAAAAGGTAAGCATGCACGTGACCAACACGCAGATGAACCGACGCATGATCCCTGCCGAAGCAGTGGAGAGCATCTGGCATGCTGCCGACCAATGGGCCATTCGCCGCATTGATTGGCAAGGCGCAAACCCGCCACGCGGGTCGTTATTGTTCCTGCCGGGCCGTGGCGACCATTATGAAAAATATCTGGAGACATTGGCATATTATGCCGATGCCGGCTGGCGCGTGACGGCAATCGACTGGCGCGGGCAGGGCGAATCCGGACGGCTATTGGCGGACCCGCAAGTGGGACATATCGATGATTTTGCCACTTGGATTGCCGACCTGCGGCATTTCTGGAATGCTTGGAAACAGGAAACGCCCGGCCCACATGTTGTTATGGCGCACAGCATGGGCGGGCAGCTTACCATGCGTGCTTTGGTGGAAAAGGCGATCGACCCCGACGCCGTCGTGATGAGCGCGCCGATGTTGGGCATTCAAACCGGCGGTCTGCCGCTCGCCCTGAACCATGCTTTTGCCAAGCTGATGGTCAAAATCGGCAAGGGCAATGATCCGGCTTGGAAAGTCAGCGAGAAGCCGATGTCGCCCATGGAGATGCGTGGCAAAATGCTGACGCATGATGATGATCGTTACGAAGACGAAATCGCGTGGTGGAAATTGCGTCCCAATGTCAAATTGGGGCCGCCAAGCTGGCATTGGATCGAACGCGCGATTGCATCAATCCGCATGTTGGAAGCGCCGGGTCTATTGGAGGCTGTTAAAACGCCCATTTTGCTGCTCGCGACCACAGGCGACCAATTGGTCAGCACCCCGCGCGTGATTGCCGACAGCAAACGCTTGCCTCATGCCGAAACATTAATCTTCGGCAAGGAAGCCGCGCATGAGTTATTGCGGGAGGCGGACCCCGTTCGTGACCAATGCCTTGCGCGGATCGACGTATTTCTGGAAGCCAACGCGCCACGAAAATGAGCGACTTCGACTTTGCCATCATTGGTGCTGGTATCGCTGGCGCAAGCCTTGCGGCCCAATTGTCCGCGCGGGCATCGGTGCTATTGATTGAGGCAGAGGCGCATCCTGGATATCATTCGACGGGCCGATCAGCCGCATTCTGGGTCGAATGCTATGGCGGCCCTGGGGTTCAACCGCTTACCACTGCGTCTGGGCCGTTTTTGGCCGCGCCGCCTGCGGATTTTCATGACGGCCCATTGATGCACAAGCGCGGCGGGCTGCACATCGGCACCGCAGATCAGACGTCGATGGCGAATGATATGCTCGCGGAATTTGCGGCCAGCGGCGTGCACATTGACGTCAATGACCGCGCGGCTGTGGCGGCGCGTGTCCCGGGACTACGCAGCGATTGGACGCATGGCCTTTGGGAGCCAGACTGTTGCGACATTGATGTGGCCGCGCTCCACGCCGCCTATTTGCGCCAAGCAAAACGGCAAGGCGCGGTGCTACATTGCAACAGCCGCCTGAGCGCAGCTAAATGGCAAAATGGCGCGTGGCAGATTGCGGCAGGCGGCGTAAACTGCGCCGCAAACATCATCATCAACGCGGCGGGCGCATGGGCTGACGAAGTGGCGCAATTGGCGCAGGTCCAGCCCTTGGGTATCCAGCCCTATCGCCGCACCATCGCACAATTGGTCGTATCGCCAGACGTTCCGGCGGACTTGCCGCTGGTCATCGGACTAGACGGCAGCTTCTACTTTAAACCCGATGCGGGCGGCCGCTTATGGCTCAGCCCGCATGACGAAACCGCAACCCCGGCCTGCGACGCTGCGCCGGAGGAATTGGACGTTGCGACCGCCATTGACCGTCTGCAGACCGTGGTCGATTGGGATATTCAACGCGTCGAACATAAATGGGCCGGGCTGCGCAGCTTTGCGCCGGACCGGTTGCCCGTCATTGGCCGCGATAAAGCGAATGATGCGTTTTTCTGGTTTGCAGGGCAGGGTGGCTTTGGCATTCAGACCGCACCCGCCGCAGCGCAGCTTGCCGGATCATTGCTGGATGAAGCGATCGCCACGCCACCGCGTGTGGACGCAACCGTCTATACGCCAGCGCGGTTTTATTAGCGTTGCGCCGCAACCTCCGCCGCGTCACTGGCCAGACGGTCGGCGCGTTCGTTTTCGGGGTGGCCATTATGGCCTTTCACCCAAATCCATTCGACCTGATGCCGGGCAGCGGCATCGATAAGGTCACGCCATAAATCGGCGTTACGGACCGGTTGTTTTGATGCGTTTTTCCATCCATTACGTTGCCAGCCGTGGATCCATTTGGTGATCCCATCGAGGACATATTTGCTGTCCGTGTGCAGTTTGATATGGCACGGCTCGATTAGGATTTTGAGCGCCTGTATCGCGGCGGCAAGCTCCATCCGGTTGTTGGTGGTGTCTGGTTCGCCGCCCGAAATTTCTTTTTCATGCTTGCCATAACGGATGACAGCACCCCAACCGCCGGGCCCGGGATTGCCCTTGCACGCGCCATCGGTGAAAATCTCAAGCTGTTTCAAGAATAATGCCCCAACATATTTTCAACCTGTGCGCCGTCGCTGTAAAAATCCAGCCGGCGTAGGAAAGCCAGCGGGTCTTTGCGCGTCACAAGCGCATTTGCCGGCGTGTTAATCCAGTCATAGCATCGTGTGAGCAAGAACCGCAGACATGCGCCGCGCAGCAATATCGGCAATGCCTCGCGCGTCGCCGCGTCCAAGGACACATAATCCGCATAGCCCGCGAGCAAGCCGGCGCTTACCTCCGCATCAAAAACGGCGCCATCATTGGAAAAGCACCATGCGCTGTGCGTCACCGCCAAATCATAAGCGCGGATATCCGTGCAGGCGAAGTAGAAATCGATCAAGCCACTGACATGGTCGCCCAACATCAGGACATTGTCCGGAAACAGATCGGCATGGATTGCCGCGACGGGCAGATTGGTTGGCCAATGCGCCTCGAGATAATCGCACTCGGTAAAGACTCGCGCGGACAGGCCGGGCGCGATGGATTCAAGGCCCGCTGCCGTGCAACGCATCGCCAATGGCCGCCATGCGGAAACGCCAAGGCTGTTGGGTCGCGCCAAAGCGAAATTGGCGAGCGCCTTATGCATATGCCCCAATGCCGCGCCGGTCGAATGTGCTTGTGCTGCGGTCGGTTCGGTGACGGATACGCCATCGAGAAACTCAATCAAGCAAGCAGGGCGCCCCGCGACCGATTGCAGCCATTGGCCATCACGATCCGTGATAAACCGTGGCACCGCGCAACCGGCATCGTGCAAATGTTTAAGCAAAGCATAGAAAAATGGCAAATCGTCGGGGTTTACGCGGTTTTCATACAGGGTCAGGATGAAACGGCTTTGCGTTGTTTGCACGAAAAAATTGCTGTTTTCGACGCCCTCTGCAATGCCTTTCAAAGCGACAAGTTTGCCGGCATCATACCGCGCCAGCAATGCCTCAACCTGCTGCGGCCCCAACTGCGTGTAAACCGCCAAATCAGTTCGCCGCGCCAGCCAGTTCGCGCGGCAGTTTGAACGTGACGGTCTCTTCGGCGGTCGTCACCTGCTGCTGTTCCAAATCGAAATGTAGCGCGAGCGCGTCGATAATCTCGCGCACCAAAACTTCAGGGGCCGACGCACCTGCGGTCAAACCGAGCGTTTTAACGCCATCAAACCAGTTCAGGCTAATTTCTGCGGCACGCTGCACCAAATAGGCCTTTGCGCCGGAACGCGCGGCAACTTCAACCAAACGCTGCGAGTTTGAGCTATTTGGCGCGCCGATAACGAGGACAAGGTCACATTCATGCGCAATTGCCTTCACCGACTCTTGGCGGTTCGACGTCGCGTAACAAATATCCTCCCCCTTTGGCCCGACGATATTGGGGAAGCGTTGTTGAAGGATTCCGACGATTTCCGAGGTATCATCAACCGACAAAGTGGTCTGCGTCAAAAACGCGACATTGTCGGGATCGGCAGGTTTAATTGCCCGCGCGTCGTCGGCCGTTTCCACTAGGGTCATCGCGCCAGTGGGCACTTGGCCAAAGGTGCCGATGACTTCGGGATGTCCTTTATGGCCCACAAAAATGATATGACGGCCGGCCTCAACTTGACGTTCGGCTTGCTTGTGAACTTTTGAAACCAAGGGGCAGGTCGCATCGAAATAAGCAAGGCCGCGTTGTTGCGCATTGGCGGGCACCGATTTGGGCACCCCATGCGCCGAAAATACGACATGGCTACCATCAGGTACTTCGTCGAGCTCTTCGACAAAAATCGCGCCTTTCGCCTTTAAGCTGTCGACCACATAACGGTTGTGGACGATTTCGTGGCGGACATAGACCGGCGCGCCATGTTGTTCGAGCGCAAGCTCGACAATCTGGATAGCGCGGTCAACGCCAGCGCAAAAACCACGTGGCGCGGCCAAAAGCAGCCGCAGCGATTTTTTGGGGAGTGGTTGTTCAGTCATATGCGAACGTCTTTAGATAAAGTCACTGCATCCGCCAAGACCTTTCCCCTGTTGCGCACGCCGCGATGGAGGGATAAGGACCAATGCATATTTCGCACGAGCGACCCAAGCCTAAGAAACCCGAGGACTGCCCTTTATGAACTTCGCCACCAAAGCCCTGACCATCGGTATTGCAGCAGCTACTTTGGCCGGTTGCTCACGCGACGGCGATTTGGATGTCGCGGCTGGCGTTGGCGTGAACGTCACGCGGTCCGGTTGCCCAACGGTTGCGGTGCCCGATGGCACAGGCGACATCACTATTTTCAACCCGACGAACAGCACCGACGCCGACGCGATCGACGTGGTTGCGACGATCACCAATATTCGCCCGACGTGCAACGAAAGTGGAGAGAAAATCTTTTCACAGGCAATATTTGATGTGCAAGCGCGGCGTAGCGATGTGCGGGGCAGTCGGACCGTAACTGTTCCTTATTTCAATACCGTGGTTCAAGGCGGTAGCGCGGTTATTGCAAAGCGTGTCGGCCAAGTGACATTGCAATTCGCCGACGGCCAGCAACGCGCATCGGCGCAGGGGCAAGCCGCTGGCTATATCGACAAGAACGCGGCCAGCCTGCCCGCCGAAATCGTGGAGAAAATCACCAAGAAGCGCAAGCCGGGCGACCCCGATGCCGCGCTTGACCCCATGGCCGATCCCGAAGTACGCGCAGCGGTTGTCCGATCAAGCTTTGAAATGCTCATCGGTTTTCAGCTGACCGAAGATCAGCTGCGTTACAATGTCACGCGTTGATCCGCGTTAATTTCTAGGCACATTCATGACCCTTTTTGAACAATATGCAGCGCATGTCGACCATGCGCTGAACGCGCTTGTGGCGCTTGGAACCTTGCCGGCGGATTTGGACCGCAGCAATGTGACAGTCGAGCCGCCGCGCGATGCGACCCATGGCGATATCTCCACCAATGCAGCGATGGTGCTGGCAAAACCCGCCGGAACCAACCCGCGCGCTTTAGCGGAAGCTTTGTCGGTTGAGCTGGCAAAGGTTGCTGGCGTTTTAGCCGTTGAAATTGCCGGGCCGGGGTTTCTGAATCTACGGCTCGATGCGTCTGCATGGCTTGATGAATTGCGCGCTATGGCGGCATCGGGCGATGATTATGGACGGTCGCATCTGGGCGATGGCAAGTCTGTGAATATTGAATATGTCTCCGCCAACCCGACGGGCCCTATGCATATGGGCCATTGCCGCGGCGCTGTGGTCGGTGATGCTTTGGCCAAATTGCTGGAATTTGCCGGTTACCGCGTGATCCGCGAATATTATATCAACGACGCGGGCGGCCAAGTCGATGTCCTCGCGCGGTCAGCGCATCTGCGCTATTGTGAGGCATTGGGCGAGACTATAGAAATTGCAGAAGGCCTGTATCCCGGCGATTATCTGATCCCCGTCGGCCAGCAATTGGCAAAGCGTTTTGGCGACCAATATGTCGGCGCGCCCGAAAGCGAATGGCTTGTTGTATTCCGCAAGGCCGCAGTCGCCGAAATGATGGATATGATCAAAGCGGACTTGGCCTTGCTGGGTATCCACCATGACCTGTTTTCGTCCGAAGCCGAGCTGCATGAAGCTGGCAAGGCCGATGTCGCGGAGAAGGAACTGCGCGCGCGCGGGCTTGTCTATGATGGTGAGCTGGAAAAGCCAAAGGGTAAGGAAATCGAAGATTGGGAGCCTGTGACGCTTCCCTTGTTCCGTTCAACGCAATTTGGCGATGATCAAGACCGGCCTATCAAGAAGTCCAACGGCAGCTGGACCTATTTCGGGGCAGATCTCGCATATCATTTCCAGAAAAGCCAAGGTGTCGATGCGATGATCGACATTTGGGGCGCGGACCATGCAGGCACGGTGAAACGGATCAAGGCTGCGGTCAACGCGCTAACCGATGGCAAGATCGATTTCGATGTTAAGCTGGTGCAGATGGTACGCCTGCTGCGCGGTGGTGAGCCTGTTAAAATGTCCAAAAGGTCGGGCAGCTTTGTAACTTTGGCAGAGGTGATTGAAGAAGTTGGTAAGGACGTCGTCCGCTTCACGATGCTGACACGCAAGGCCGACGCGCAAATGGATTTCGATTTCGCTAAGGTAGTGGAAGCGTCAAAGGACAATCCAGTTTTTTATGTGCAATATGCCCATGCGCGCATCTCATCGACCATGCGCAAGGCAGAGCTTGAAGGACTTGGCCCCGATGGCGCGCATATCGCAATGCTGGGTGATGCGGAGATCGGGCTTATCCGGGAAGCCGCAAATTTCCCGCGTATCGTGGAAGCCGCCGCGAAATCAGGCGAACCGCACAGAATCGCATTTTATCTTAATGATTTGGCAGCGGCGTTTCATGCCTATTGGAACCTTGGCAATGACCAACCCGATAAGCGCTTCATATTGGCGCAAAATGCCGACATGACGGGTGCAAGGCTTTTCATGGCGCGTAATATCGGGCAAGTCCTGCGCAATGGATTGCGGCTGATGGGGGTTGAAGCCGCGTACAACATGTAGCGATTGGGGACGTGACGTAATGGAACGCAACAATGATGGACTGAATCTCGACGACAATGATCGTCTCCCTTGGCTCGAGACCGCTGACGGTTACGACGCAGGGACGAACGCATCGTCCATCAGGTTCCCGTTCAAGTTGGTTGCTGGCTTGGTCTTGCTCGCAGCAATTGCTGGGGGCGTGTATTGGTTTCAACCGCGCCAATTAGGCGGAGCCAATGGCACAGGCGAATTGATCGTCGCGCCCAAGGGTAATTATAAGCAAAAGCCTGCGGATGCGGGTGGCAAAAGCTTCGAAGGTGAGGGCGATTCTGCCTTTGCGGCAAGCGAAGGGCAGAAAACTGGCGCCGTGCTTGCGGGTCCGTCGGCTGACCCTGTCGCGGCATCTCCATCTGTGGCGGCAAAGCCAGCGACCCCTTCTGCAACTAACAGCGCGCCTGCAAATGCCGTCTTGGTGCAGCTTGGAGCGTTCGGCGATTCCGCCAAGGCTGAAGCGGCATGGACTGGTCTGAACAAGCGCTTCGGCTTTTTGGCAGGCATGAACCGCCAGATTGCCCAAGCCAATGTCGAAGGCGGGCGCACGGTGTTCCGCCTGCAAGCCGTCACCGCCAATTCAACCGAAGCGCAGCAACTCTGCGCAAAACTGAAGGTCGCGGGTGAGAATTGCCTGATCGTGCGGTAAAACCTCCGTCGTCGTGCTGATCGGCTAAATAGGTGTTGGGGGATGAGACAGACAACGTCCTCTCTTTCTTTCGTCATGCTGAACTTGTTTCAGCATCCATTGTGCAGCTAGCCCAGCGTGTGCAAGGCGAAATGGACCCTGAACCAAGTTCAGGGTGACGATGTGGTGAAGGGATTGGGCGCTGTCATTCCTCTCATGGGAAGATGCACCCCAACCCCCTTTTCCCATTGAACCGTTGCAGTTTGCAACTTAAGCAGCGCCAAACGTCCCGAGGAAAAGAATATGCCCGCTTTATACGATGTCTCTATTCCCGCCTTCATCCGCGGTTTGAAAAACCTGTCGAACATGCTCGAAAAGGGCAAAGCTTTTGCCGCGGAACAGGGCATGGATTTGGCTGAATTGCTCGATGCGCGGCTGATTGACGACATGGCTCCACTGACAAAGCAAGTGCAGATGACCACCGATACCGCGAAGTTTGTCGCGGTCCGCGTCGGCCAAGTTGAAAACCAGCCTTGGGCCGACGACGAAGCCAGCTATGACGATGTCCAAGCGCGCGTGGCCAAGGCCATATCCTTTCTGCAAGCCGTATCGCCCGATGGTTTTGCGGCGCGCGAAGATGCAAAGGTCGTGCTGGCCACGCCCAGCGGCGACATTCCCTTTACCGGCAGTGTTTATGTCCACGGCTTTGCCATTCCCAATTTCTTCTTTCATCTCAGCATGGCCTATGCGCTGCTGCGGATGAAGGGTGTGCCTGTGGGCAAGTTGGATTTCTTGGGCGCAATCCGGTAATTATACACAGCTAAAGCGCCGCTTCCCGCCGCTCCATGCTTGCCTTGCAGCGGCGGCAGGCTTAGCATTCGCGAATGAAGCCGGTAATATTTGGCCTATCGGGCCTGACCCTGACGGATGATGAAAAACGCCTGTTTCGCGATGTCGAGCCAGCAGGCTATATTCTATTCAAACGCAATATAGAAGATCGGGCGCAGGTTCGCGCCCTGACCGACAGCTTGCGGACCTTGCATGGCTGCGACAATGTGCCCATCCTGATTGATCAAGAGGGCGGCCGTGTCGCGCGGATGCGTCCACCGGTCTGGCCTGATTTTCCTGCTGGCGGGGCGTTTGATGCGCTGTATGACATCGCGCCCATCACCGCGATTGAGGCGGCACGTTGTAATGCGGAGGCTATTGCACTCTCGCTTACCGAAGTCGGCATCAATGTTGATTGCTTACCCGTCCTCGATGTCCGCGTGCCCGACACCCATTCCGCCATTGGCGACCGCGCCTTGGGCAGCGACCCGATGCGCGTGGCGGCGTTGGGCCGCGCTATCCTTGATGGCCTTGCCTTGGGCGGCGTCATCGGCGTTGTAAAGCATATGCCGGGGCAGGGGCGCGCCACGGTCGATACCCATCACGATCTGCCACATGTGACCGCAACCGAGGCTGAGTTGGAACAAGATCTTGCCCCTTTTCGTGCGCTCAACAGCGCCGCGATGGGCATGACGGGCCATGTTGTCTATGACGTTTGGGACAATGCGCACACCGCAACCATGTCGCGCTTTGTCATTGATGCGGTTATTCGCGGGCAGGTAGGTTTTGACGGCCTGTTGATGAGCGACGATCTCGATATGAACGCGTTGCAAGGCGATGTTGCGAGCCGTGCTTTGGCCTGTGTTCAGGCGGGCTGTGATCTTGCGCTCAATTGCTGGGGCCGCCTTGACGAAATGATAGCGATAGCAGCTAATCTGCCTGAAATTACGCCGGCTGCCCGCGCCCGCCTTGATCGCGCGATGGCCCTGCCGCCTGTACCGTTTGATGCCGACCGCTTGGCGCATCTGCTGGATAAGCGTGACCAATTGCTGGCCTTGGCCGACACGCAGGCAAAGCTTACAGGCGGGGCCACGGGCGCTGCATGACTGAGCCAACGCTCTTTGACGCAGAGGATGCCCTCCGCGACGAGAGCGCTGCCAGTGTCGCGTTAGGCCCCGATGTTCTGACCATCGATATTGACGGCTGGGAAGGGCCGTTGGACCTGTTGCTCGCGCTCGCGCGCAATCAAAAGGTGGATTTGCGGCAATTGTCCATCTTGGCCTTGGTTGAGCAATATCTGATCTTCATTGATGAGGCGCGCGCGTTGAAGCTTGAGCTTGCTGCCGATTATCTGGTGATGGCGGCGTGGTTGGCCTATCTCAAATCAGCGTTATTGTTGCCCAAAGATCCGACGATTGACCCATCGCCGGAGGAACTTGCATTGCGCCTGCAATTGCGGCTGGAACGGCTGAACGCGATGCGTGACAGCGGCGCACGGTTGATGGCCCGCGACCGGATTGGCCGCGACGTGTTCTTGCGCGGCACACCCGAAGGGTTGCGCGTGGTCAGAGCGCGGGCGTGGGAATGTGATTATTTTGAGCTCATCACCGCTTATGGTCAAATCAACGCGCGCACTGCGCCTGCCATGCACATCGTGAAAAAACGCCAAGTCATGACGCTGGAACAAGCGTTGGAGCGTGTATCTGCCATGATTGGCCGCGCGATTGACTGGACCGCGATACATGCGTTTCTGCCGCCGACGGCGGACCCAGCTTTGCGTAAATCGGCTTTGGCCTCCAGCTTTGTCGCGGCCTTGGAACTTGCCAAACGTGGGATTGCCGATTTGCAGCAAGAGGCAACCTTTGCGCCATTAATGGTGAGGAAAAAGGCAAGATGATCGAAACCGACCCAGACCTGCGCGCGGTGGAGGCGACTTTGTTCGCCAGCGACCAGCCGATGACCGTCGAACAAATTCGCGGCTATGTCGGCGATAGCGTCGATGTCGCGGCGGCGCTCGCGCACCTTTCGGAACATTATGAAGGCCGTGGCATAGAACTGGTCCGGCGCGGCAAGACTTGGCATTTCCAAACTGCGGCTGATCTTGCGCATTTGCTGCGTCGCGAACGCGAGGAAAGCCGAAAGCTTAGCCGCGCAGCGGTCGAGACATTGGCGATCATTGCTTATCATGAGCCCGTCAGCCGCGCCGAGATTGAGGCCATTCGCGGGGTGCAGATTTCGAAAGGCACGCTCGATGTTTTGATGGAGGCTGCATGGGTCCGCCCTGCTGGCCGCCGCGAAGTGCCTGGTCGTCCATTGCTCTATGCCACGACGCCAAATTTCTTGACGCATTTCGGCCTGACCAGCCGCAAGGATTTACCTGGCATCGCGGACCTTAAAGCTGCTGGTTTGCTGGACCCGATCGATAGTGCAATGGGTGAAATGCTATTTGCTGGCGAAGAAAGTGACGCCGAACTGGCAATTGATGAAAACAACGCTTAAATAGGTTAGGGACAAGCGACATAGGGGTCGCAACATCCGGGGCGCGCCCCGTTAGGAGTTTGAAATGGGTGGTTTTAGCATCTGGCACTGGCTGATTGTTGGCATTTTGGTGTTGCTCTTGTTCGGCAAGGGCCGCTTTTCCGACATGATGGGCGACGTCGCCAAAGGTATTAAAAGCTTTAAAAAAGGTATGAGCGAAGAGGACGAAACCCCTAAGGCGCCGCCGCAAATTGGCGCAAATACGGTCGTTGACGCTGAAAAGCAGACTGACAAGACTCAAGGTTAAGTCATTGGTAATAATGCATCATTCGCCCTCGATGTCGGGGGATTGACGTGTTTGACATTGCGTCATCCGAACTGTTGCTTGTCGTCCTTGTGGCGCTTTTGGTCATTGGACCAAAGGATTTACCAAAGGCATTGCGCTTTGTCGGCAAATGGGTGGGCAAAGCGCGCGGTGTCGCCTCGCATTTTCGGTCGGGCTTTGACGAAATGGTGCGCCAGTCGGAACTCGAAGAACTGGAGAAAAAGTGGAAGGCCGAAAATGAGCGCATCATGCGCGCGCATCCGGCCGATCCACGCGCAGACGTTGTCGGTGATGACGCTGAAGCACATATAGAAGAAGCACCGGTTGACACCCCGTCAACCGAAACGGCGACCAAGATATGAGCGATGTAGACGACAGCAAAATGCCCTTGCTTGATCATTTGATTGAGCTGCGCAGCCGCCTGCTCTGGAGCTTTTTGGCGCTCGCCATCGCCTTTGGCATCAGCCTCTATTTCGCGCGGCCGATCTTTGGCTTTCTTGTGCAGCCTTTGCTCGCATCGGGCCAAACGAAGCTAATTTATACCGCAATATTCGAGGCATTTTTTGTCGAGATTAAGGTCGCGTTTTTTGCCGCTACCTTCTTCTCCTTCCCGGTATTTGCAACGCAATTATGGCGCTTTGTTGCGCCTGGCCTTTACAGCGAGGAAAAGCGGGCTTTTCTCCCATTTCTGCTCGCAACGCCGGTATTGTTCATCACCGGCGCGTCCATGGCCTATTTCATGGCTATCCCCGTTGCGTTGGAATATTTGCTTGGCTTTGGCGGCAATGTCGGCGGTGTGGAGCAACAGGCGCTTCCTGGTGTCGACAATTATCTCAATTTCGTAATGAAGTTCATTTTCGGCTTTGGCATTTCGTTTCTGCTACCGGTGTTGCTGATGCTGCTGGAGCGGGCAGGGATTGTCACGCTGGAACAGCTTAAGAGCGCGCGTCGTTATGCCATTGTCGGTGCCTTCGCCATTGCCGCCGTCCTCACGCCGCCCGACGTTGTGTCGCAATTGCTGCTCGCGATCCCCTTGTGCATATTATACGAGCTTGCCTTGATCGCCATCTGGTTCACCCGCCGCCGCCGCAAAAAGGCCGAGGCCGCTGAAGAGGCTGTGCTGTAGGTTAGGCAACCTAGCCTTCGTCCTTTGTCTTCCGGGCTTCTCCGCAACGTCACCCTGAACTTGTTTCACCTTCGGTGACTGTCGTTCCAGGGTAGATCGCGCAGCACGCCCCTAACCAGAATGGATAAATGGATCCTGGAACGAAGTGACCATTGGTCAAACAGGTTCAGGATGACGCCTATACTCAGACGGCAAGGGGTATTCAGAATGACCCAGAATGCACAAACCAAAAAGGGCCGGAAGTTCCCCTCCAGCCCTTTGTGTAATTACGACCGGCCATCTATCAGGTAGCGCGGTCACCGGCTTCACCAACGGATTCAATGTCTTCGCCCACGCCCTTGACGGTGTTGCAGGCTGCTGCCAGCAAGGATACTGAAAGCAGGATGATCGTTGCAATTTTGCGCATGATATTCTCCAAGAGCTTGGCCTACAAATTAGGCCTAGCAGGCTAACCCGCCGATCGCGCGGAGGTTCCGTTTTTTTTTTAACGCGCGATCATCGAATCAGCCCCTTGGCGGCGTTTCATGAACACTATCGGTGGATCAGAAACTGACCCGTGCCGTCACCCGGAAATCACGACCGGTCAAAGGTACGAAATCCTTGGTAAAGGACGCGGCACGTCGGGCGTTTACGTCGAAGATATTGTTCGCTGACGCAATCAGCGCAATGTTGCGATCCCGCCCGAATGGACGCCAAGTCGCCGAAGCATTGACCAAAGTAAAGCCATCAGTTGGCGTTTCAAACACTGCCGTTTTCGTCTGGTCATCGCTGAATTCGACTTCGCCGCGCAGGTCAAAGCTTGCATTGGTCAACTCAACGCCGCCCAGCAAACGCAAGGGTGGGATGCGCGGGACATTGCCGCCACCGGAGGAGATTTTGGCGCGTGTATAGTCCGCAACGCCATCGACCGACAGGTTGGAACTGCCAAAGCTGGCGAGGCGCTTGGCCGCTTGAAATTCCACGCCCCAGACCTTGGCGTCATTTTGGAAATATTGGAAGACGGGCAAATCATCTTCAATGTCGCCAGTCTCGGCCTCATAAATGAAATTGTCGAAGCGGTTGGTGTATAATGTTGCGCTGAACGCGGTCCCCGGCGTTTCGTACCGTGCGTAGAGTTCGCCATTCCAAGCGCGCTCGCTTTTCAGATCGGGATCGCCTATTTCATAGGCCTGCGTTGCGATATGCGGCCCGCTGGAGAATAACTCCTCCACCGCGGGTGCACGGCCCGTCCGCGAGATATTCGCGCCGATCTTCAGATCGCCAATATGGTAGCCAAGACCAAATGCGGCGGAGATATTGTTGAACGAGCGCGTTAAGCCCAAAGTGTCAGCGCGCAGATCTGCGGTGTCAAAACGCAAAGCGACTTCGGTGTCCAGATTGCCTTTGGTATATTCCTGCAAGGTGAACATGCCAAATTGCCGCGTAATGTTGGGCGGAACGAAGGCCTCGGCACCAATGGCTTCGAAATCGCGGGACTGATATTGGACGCCACTTGCCCCGCGCCAGCCGTTGCGGTCATTCTGCACAAATTCTGCCCGCGCCTCGATACCCTGGCTGTTAAAGAGGGTGCCGACTTCGTCACCTTCAAATTCAGTATGGGTATAATCGGCGTAGCCCGCGCGCAGGCGCAGTTTTTCGAACAAGCCATCGCCCAAATTGACTTCACCGCGAAAGTCGAGGCGATATTGCCGCAAGCCAATGGTGACGGGCGCCTCGCCTTCTGCATGTTCTTCATATTCTGAATGTTCTTCGTCCGCATGCGCATGCGCATGGGATGCGCCGGGACGGGCAGGGATACCGTAATTTGTGTCGTAAATGCTATAAGACACGCCAATATTGCCATTGTCGTCGATAAAGGCGATGCCACCGCCAGCGGTCCAGCTTTTCACCGCGCTGTTGGGAATACGGCCGCGCTGATCCGCCAGTTCACGGGCTTCGGCAGCTTCTTCCAGATGGCCTTCGCTTGCTTCCTCGGCCGCTAAGTCCAGCATCTCCGCGCGCAAATTGGGGGATAGAATATAGCCGCCGGTGCGCAGATCATCGCTGTTGCGGTAGCTGCCGTCGAGATGGACGATGACTCGGTCAGTGATCGGCATATCAATCGACGCGCCGCCGGACCAGTCGCGTGCGGCGCTGCCATATGCGGCCAATGCGTCGATGTGAATGTTTTCGTCGGGGATGGATCGCGGAATTCGCTTGTCGAGCGCGTTGACCGCGCCTCCCACGGCCTGACCGCCGAACAACAGGACGGCGGGGCCGCGCAGCACTTCAATCCGTTCGACCGTCAAGGTGTCAATAGTAACCGCATGGTCCGCCGATGTGTTGGACGCGTCGATATTACCGATACCGTCCGTTAAAACAGCGACGCGGTTCCCTTGATAGCCACGCAGCACGGGGCGCGATGCGCCGGGGGAGAAGCTCGTCGCCGAAACGCCGGGCAGGCTGGTGAGTATATCGCCCAATTGCGCGCGCGTTTTTTCGGCGAGCACTTCGCCTGAAATCGCAGATGTGCCGGAAAGAATGTCGAGCCGTTCAACAAACGGCGCGGTGACGACGATATCCTCTGTCCCATGAAAATCGTCCGACTGTATATTGGTTTCGGTCGAAGCTGGACCAGTTTGCTGCGCATAAGCGGGCACGGCCAAAGTCAGCGATAATGCGGAAATGCTGGCGGAAATTCTAAGAAGCGGGGCAGATTTCATAAGAGAACATCATCCATAAAAGCGAAAGAAAGAGCGACATATTAGACGCAATGATATAATATAACAATACCTGTAATGCATTTTGCTATCATATCCGCTTTTGCCCCGCATATTGTTGTACCCAAAGCCAGACCGTCTTGCGATTGGCCATGAACGCGCCTAGCTATTGGCGATATGAACATGCTTGGCTCAACACTTGATTTGATTGGCAACACCCCGCTCGTCCGCCTGAAAGGGCCAAGCGAGGCAGCCGGATGCGATATTTTTGGCAAATGCGAATATGTGAACCCCGGTGCGTCGGTAAAGGATCGCGCCGCGCTTTACATCGTCCGCGATGCCGAACGGCAGGGCCTGTTGAAGCCCGGCGGGACGATTGTTGAGGGCACGGCAGGTAATACCGGCATTGGCCTTGCTTTGGTGTGCAATGCGCTGGGGTATAAGACGATCATCGTCATGCCCGAAACGCAGAGCCAGGAGAAAAAGGACACGCTGCGCGCATTGGGTGCCGAACTCGTGCTTGTGCCCGCTGCACCTTATGCAAACCCTGGGCATTTCGTCCACACCTCCCGCCGGTTGGCCGAAGAAACCGAAAATGCCGTCTGGGCAAACCAGTTCGACAATATCGCCAACCGCCGCGCGCATATCGAAACGACAGCCGAAGAAATCTGGACGCAGATGGATGGTAAACTGGATGGCTTCATTTGCGCTGCTGGCACGGGCGGGACGATTGCCGGCGTTGGGCTTGGGCTAAAGGCAAAGGATGAGGGCGTCACTATCGCCTTGGCCGATCCGCATGGTGCGGCGCTGTATAATTTTTATGCATGCGGCGAATTAAGCGCCGAAGGCAGCTCAGTCGCTGAAGGCATCGGGCAGGGACGCATTACCGCCAATCTCGACGGCGCGCCGATTGATACGCAATTCCGCATTTCCGACGAAGAGGGCCTAATCTGGGTTCGGCGGCTTTTGGCGGAGGAGGGGCTATGCCTTGGGCTTTCATCGGGCATCAACGTGGCAGGTGCCGTCGCGCTGGCAAAGCATCTGGGGCCGGGTAAGCGTATCGTGACGATATTGTGCGACACCGGCTTCCGTTATTTGTCCACCATTTATAACCCAGCGTGGATGCGCAGCAAAAACCTTCCCGTGATGCCGTGGCAGCAAGACAGCTAAAAGCCAAAATGGGGTAAGGAGAACGCATATGGTCGAACAAAAGCAATCCGCAATTCAGCGTATTCAGGTCGGGCTGGTCGGGCTCGTGGTAGTGCTGTTGTTCGTGACATTGGCCAATATGGTCTTGGACCGGGTAAGCGACGGGCCAAAAACAGGCGGCGTGCCTGACGCTGCGCCCCTGACAGCGGACAAGGATGCGACGCCGGATGAACCGCTGGCGGAATTGGGCGTTACGCCTGTGGCAAAGGAAACGGATGCCGAAAGAGCCGCTAAGGATGCGGCAAAAACGCCGCTTTCATCTGCGCCCGCGCGGTAATATTTGCTTGGTGATTGATAGATTAGCCCAGTTCGGCGTTAAAAAGTGGCTGCTTGTCGCTTTGGTAGCGACATGCACGGTTTTGCTATTGCTCGCTGGCTTTGCCACGACGCGTCCTGCGGACAATCGACCAAAGCCGCCCTTGGCAATGATGACTTCGCTGCCGCTGGTATGGAGCGAGGGGGGTATTGAGGCGGATTTGGCCAAGGACGCCGCGCCGCATCCTGCCTTTACGCGGCTGAGTGCGCATTATGACATCACGCCGATAGACGATTTGGAGGCTTGGGTGCCAAAGCCTAAGCAGATGCTTTTGCTTGCGCAGCCGCGGGCCTTTGCACCACGCGAACTGGTCCATCTGGATAATTGGGTGCGCCAAGGTGGCCATGTGTTGATACTTGCTGACCCTGCCTTGCAATGGGGAAGCCTTTATCCCTTGGGCGACAAAAGGCGTCCTTTGTTTACATCGATGCTCTCCCCCCTTTTCGCTTATTGGGGAATGGAGCTCGTCTTACCGCTGGAAGATGATGTTCCTGCTTCCATGCGCAAAATTGGCGGTTTGCCTATCCGTACGGTAACGCCCGGGGAATGGCTGCCTAAAAAGAGCACTGCCAAGGGCCGCTGCAGCATATTGGCGAAAGGCCTGTTGGCGGATTGCCGAATGGGCAAAGGGCGCGCTATTCTTGTGGCCGATGCCGATTTTCTCGATGCCGCCTTTTGGCAAGGGCGCGGGATGCGGATACTCACCGGCAAAGACGAATTTGCCAATATGGCCCTGTTGCAAGCGCTTTTGGCCGCTTTGCGCGACGATCAGGGATTGAACGGGGATTTTGTGGGAAAATGACGAATGATGGGGGGAATAGGGCCGCAACCATCGGTAAAGCCGTCGATTTTGGCGCTTTTAGCGCCATGAAATTGTGTCCATTATGCAATCTATATCTGGAGCCTTGTTTAAGAAGTGACGGAATTCCGACGTTAATGCCGAAAATAAGATAATTTTTCCATAAAATCCCTCTTTTCATCCATGAAATCCCTTGCTATGCACAGTCATCAAGGGGTGGTTTCCTGATTCTAACGGACGTTAAGGCGTCCGCGCGGCGATATGCTTCGCCATGATTAGAGATCTGCGCCCTTTTTGTAGGGGTGTGCGGTTAGTGTCAGCGTTGGTCGTCTATGCAGGTTCAGGGGTGTCGAATGTCGACGCCAAAGGCCGCACGACCATTCCAGCAGAGCTGCGCGACAGCGTCCAGCAATCCAGCGGCAGCAACAGCGTGTGTATATCGCGCCATTCCACCTTGCCATGCCTCATCGGCTTTGGCGGCTCCGAACGCCTTAAGCTGCGCGCCGACATCGAGGCACAATGGCAAAGTGCTGTGAACCGCGGCACCGAATTTGACCGCGAAATCGCTGGCGTTTCGGCATCCTCCATTTTCGAAACCGCTTTTGAAGCCAGTGGCCGTTTCGTGCTCTCGCCGATGCTCAAGCATTTTGGCCGCATTGACGATCGCGCCTTCTTTTTTGGTGCGACAACGCATTTCATGCTGTGGAACCCCGACGTTTTCCTGAAAGAAGCGCCTGCAGCCTTCAACCCCGTTAAGGACGAGCTGAATTATTGGCTGTCTCAGGCGAAGCGCGACAAATGAGCGCTCCAGCCCCCCATATTCCAGTCTTACTGGATGAAGTGATTCACTCTCTCGCCATCACCCCTGGCGCTGAGATCGTGGATGGTACCTTCGGTGCAGGTGGATACAGCCAAGCGATACTGGCTGGTGGTGCGCGCGTTTACGCGTTCGACCGCGATCCCGACGCCCTTAAAGAAGGTGCTGACCTTGCAGGCCGCAGCGAAGGCGCTTTGCGTCTTTACGCGGCCTGTTTTTCTAACATGGACGATGTCTTAATTGCTGACGGCATTTCGTCGGTCGATGGCGTCGTATTGGATATCGGCGTTTCGTCGATGCAGCTTGATCGCGCTGAACGCGGCTTTTCTTTCCAAAAGGACGGTCCGCTCGATATGCGCATGGGTCAGGACGGCATGACGGCGGCGGACTTCGTCAATGAAGCTGAAGAGGCCGACATTGCCGACATTATTTACCGTTATGGCGAAGAGCATCGCTCACGCCGCATTGCGCGTTCGATTGTCGCCGCGCGGCCTATAGAAACCACTGCGCAATTGGCCGCGATTGTCCGCAAGGCCGTTGGTCATAAGCCCGGCGCGCCCAAAGATCCTGCTACCCGCGCCTTTCAAGCCATTCGTATCCATGTGAACCGCGAATTGGACGAGCTGACCGACGGCCTTGAGGCTGCCGAACGTATGTTGAAGCCAGGTGGCCGCTTGGCTGTTGTCACCTTTCACAGCCTTGAAGACCGCATCGTGAAGCAATTTTTGCGTCGCCGTAGCGGCGCAGAAGCCGCAGGCTCGCGCCATGTGCCATTGGTTGGTAGCGACGGCCCGTCACCTACTTTTGATAAAGCCGACAAAGCAGTTCGGCCATCGGGCGCTGAACTGGCCCGTAATCCACGGTCAAGATCGGCAACCTTACGTTCCGCAACCCGCACACAGGCGCCCGCATGGGCAACAGGAGGACTTGCAGCATGAGTCTCGCTATGAAAAGGCTTCAGAATCTGGGCTGGTTGGCTTTGGTTTTCATGGTTGCCATTCTGTTGTATCCATTGTCGCTCAATGTCGCAGCTACGCATAGCGACTTGGTTGCGGTCGATCGCGAGATTCTCGAAACAAAGCGGGAAATCAGCTTTCTTCAAGCGGAAATCCGGACACGTGCCAGCCTTCAGCAGCTTGAGGAATGGAATGAGCTTTTGTACGGCTATCAGCCGCCATTGGCGCAACAATTTGTCAATGGTGAAGCTGCGCTCGCAGAACTGACCGGAGATCTGCAAGAGACAAAGCCAGTGATGATGGCTTCTGCAGATATCGACGTTGCGCCCAGCGCAAACCAAGCTAACCCTGCGCCGACGATTGAGGCTGTGGTGAAGAAGTCGACGGCGATTGCCACGGCTGTTGCAACCCCGATTTTTGCTGAGCCGGCAAAGCGCGCCGCGCCAAAGCCTGTAGCGCCAAAGGTGGAGCAGACTCGCACCGAGCGACTTGCGCGTATGGATGAGACGCTGTTGTCCGATGATCTGTTGCGGGACATCTCGGCTAAGTCCGCGAATGAACGCCGCCGGTAATGAACCCCCAACTGGCCCGCACAACCACACGGAAAAGCGGCGTCAACCCGCCGCCATTTGCCGCGCACGGCTTTTGGCGCATGCTTATCTTGTTGCTGGCCTTTGGCATGTTTGTCGTGCTGCTGATCGGTCGCCTTGCCACCTTGGCATTGTTTGAGAGCACACGTGCATATGGTGCGACGAGCACTGAATATGTGCCGGAACGTGGTGACATTGTGGACCGCAATGGCATTCCTTTGGCGCGCAGCATCTATGGCTATGCGATCTGGGTAAAGCCGGAAGATATCTTGGGCGATCGCAAACAATTGGCGAACCAGTTGGCGGCCATTTTCCCCGATACACCCGCTTCAGAATTTTATGCCAAATTGACCGCTGCTAAGCCCGGCTATCTGCGGAAACGCGCGTTGCCAGAGCAAGTCCGGCAGGTGCACAGCCTTGGCGAAATCGCCATCGAGTTTCCGCGTGAGGCCACGCGTCTATATCCGCAGCATGATATGGCGGCGCATGTCTTGGGTTTTGTAAATCGCGACGGCAAAGGCGCGATGGGCATGGAACGGGTCATGAATGACTATTTGCGCGATCCGTCAAAACGTTCCGCGCCATTGAACCTTGCATTGGACGTTCGCGTGCAAGCCGCGCTTGAAAGCGAGCTTGCATCGGGCATGGCGGCAACGTCCGCTAAAGGCGCGGCAGGTGTCATCTTGGATGTACAAACAGGCGAAGTCATTGCCATGGCAACATTGCCATCGTTCAACCCGAACCGGCCTTCATTCGCCAACATTCCGGATGACGGGCAGCCTATCGTTGATGGTCGCTACCCGATTACGCGGCAGACCAACAATGTGACCAACCGTGTCTATGAGCTTGGTTCCACCTTCAAGCCGTTAACGGTTGCCGCAGCGATGGACGCAGGCACCGTGCGTGACCTTTCGGTGCGTTATGATGCGACAAGGCCGCTGCAGGTTGGCAAGTTCAAAATTCGGGACTCGCACCCTTTGGATCGCTGGCTCAACGCACCTGAGTCGCTGATCCACAGTTCGAACGTTGTGACCGCGCAAATTGCCGATAATTTGGGTGCCGCCCGCATGGATGCGATGTTGCGTGCGATGCATTTTAATGGGCGGCCCGAAATTGAGCTCGCGGAAAAAGCGATGCCATTGTATCCCAAAAAATGGGATCGTCTGACAAATATGACCGTTGGCTTTGGCCATGGCATTGCCGTTACGCCTTTACATTTGGCGAGCGGGTATGCCGCCATGGTCAATGGCGGCATATATCGCCCGGCGACGATGTTCAAAACCAAGCCCGGTGCGAAAATCCCCGGCAAGCGGGTGTTTACGGCGGCAACCAGCGCACGGATGCGTCAAATGATGCGCATGATTGTCGTCGATGGGACTGGTAAGAAGGCCGATGCCTTGGGCTACCGCGTGGGCGGTAAAACCGGCTCAGCAGAAAAGCCGGGCATTGGCGGATATAGCCGCAATCTGGTGGTTGCGACCTTTGCCGCTGCATTCCCGATGGACAATCCACGTTACGTTGTGCTTACCATGCTAGACGAACCAAAGGGTACCGAGGCATCCAGCTTTCAGCGGACCGCAGGCTATACCGCTGCACCGGTTGTGCAGAAAACCGTGACGCGCATTGGTCCGTTTGTGGGAATCATTCCAGATATGAAACGCGATGTTGATGTATCCGAACTGATGCCTTTATTGTGGAAGGCGAAGGGAGAGCAATAGTGAGGCTCGGGCAATTGGTAAGCGGTGCCGATACGGCATTTGCCGACAGAATAGTGACCGGCTTTGCCATCGACCATCGGAAGATTGCGCCCGGCACCGTTTTTGGTGCATTTGAAGGCGCTGCATTTAATGGCGAAGATTTTATCGACGATGCCATTGCGGCTGGTGCTGTCGCTGTGGTCGCGCGTCCGGAAGCTGTGGTGCGCGGTGCGGTGCATATTGCGGATGCCAACCCGCGCCAAGCGTTCGCGCATCTTGCGGCAAAATTCTTCCGGCCTTTTCCCGACTATGTTGCTGCGGTTACCGGAACCAATGGCAAGACATCAACCGCAGAACTCACGCGTCAACTGTGGCGGATGGCGGGGCATAATGCGGCGTCGATTGGCACTTTGGGAATCACCACGGCGTCGGATCAGGCCAAGACCGGTTTGACGACGCCGGACATCGTCACCTTTCTTGCCAATATGTCGGGTCTGGCGCGCGAAGGCATTAGCCATGCCATATTCGAGGCGTCGAGCCACGGCCTGTCCCAATATCGTAGCGAAGGCGTGCCAGTTTCGGTCGCTGCCTTTACCAATTTAAGCCGCGACCATCTTGATTATCACGGGACCATGGAAGCGTATTTCGAAGCCAAGATGCGGCTGTTTGACGAGGTCGTCGACGAAAATGGTTGCGCCGTCATTTGGGCCGACGATGTCTGGTCGGACCAAGCGATTGCTCGTGCGCGCAAACGCGAACTCCGCCTGATTACGGTCGGGGAAAAGGGCAAGGGCATCCAATTATTGTCGCGCCAACCGACGCAGCTTGGGCAGACGCTTGAACTGCGCATTCAAGGCGATGTGCATAAATTGAAGCTGCCGTTGATCGGCGCGTATCAAGCTGCGAATGCTTTGGTTGCGGCTGGCGTGGTTATGGCAAGCGGTGGAGAAGTCGAAAGCCTGTTGTCGCATCTGGCCCGATTGCAGCCAGTGCGTGGACGTTTGGAACGCGCGGTGATTACCAAAAGCGGCGCGCCCGTTTACGTTGATTATGCGCACACACCTGATGGCTTGCGCGCGGCCATTGCCGCCTTGCGTCCCCATACCAAGGGTAAGCTCATTACCGTATTCGGAGCCGGCGGCGACCGCGACACCGGCAAGCGTCCGGAAATGGGCGCGGTGGCCGTGGCGGATTCGGACATTGTGATCGTCACCGACGACAACCCGAGAAGCGAAGACCCATCGCTCATTCGCGCTGACGTCATGGCAGGTGCAAAGGGTGCACATGAAATTGGTGACCGGCGTTACGCGATTGCCTTTGCCATTGAACATGCCGAGCCGGACGACATCGTCCTGATTGCGGGCAAAGGTCATGAGCAGGGACAAATCATCATGGGCCGTGTTTTGCCCTTTGACGATGTCGAAGTTGCACGGGAATGCGCGGCATGACGCCATTGTGGACCTTTGAAGAACTGCTGGCGGCCACAGGTGGCACAGCATCGGGGCATTTTGATGCCACTGGCGTTGCCTTTGACTCGCGCGAAATCGGCAAAGGCGACTTGTTTCTGGCGTTGAAGGGCGCGGAGACCGACGGGCATTTGTTCGTCGACAAGGCCTATGCCAACGGAGCAGCAGGCGCAATTGTGTCGCAGCCAGTGCCGCACCCGCATATCCTTGTCGCCGATACGATGCAGGCGTTGGAGGCATTGGGCCACGCGTCGCGCGCGCGCACCAAAGCAAAGATCATTGGCGTTACCGGTTCTGCGGGCAAGACAGGGACGAAGGAGGCGTTGTTTGCCGCATTGGACCGATGTTCACGCGGTCGTGCACATCGTTCGGTGAAAAGCTACAACAATCATGTCGGCGTGCCCTTAAGTTTGGCGCGGATGCCCGCAGATTGCGACTTTGGCATATTCGAAATGGGTATGAACCATGCAGGCGAAATGCGTGCGTTGAGCCATATTGTTCGTCCCGATGTCGCTATCATTACCACGATCGCCCCGGCACATATTGAATTTTTCAAGGACGAAAGCGGCATTGCCGATGCCAAGGCGGAGATATTCGAAGGCTTGGTCGACGGCGGCACGGCCATCCTGCCTGCAGACAATGTGCATTATCCACGCCTGCGTGCGGCGGCAGAACGCTATACCAACTCAATCTTATCCTTTGGTTTCAGCCCCGACGCCGATGTTCGCGTTATCGACCATGTCAATTCGGCCCATGATGGAACGCTGGTCACCGCAAAAGTGTGTGACGCGATGCTGTCGTTCACCTTGTCGCAACCCGGTGAGCATTGGATTGCCAACAGCATGGCCGTGTTGGCTGCTGTGCTCGCCGCAGGTGGTGATCTGGCGTCTGCGGGTTTGGCCATGGCCGAAATGGGCGGACTATCCGGACGCGGCGCCCGGCATGATGTGGCTATTGCCGGCGGCAATGTGCATGTGATCGATGAAAGCTACAACGCCAATCCAGCGTCTATGGCCGCAACCATTGGGCAATTGGGACTGTCTGGCGGCGGGCGGCGTATTGCGGTTTTAGGTTCGATGAAAGAATTGGGCGACAAGGGCGATCATTATCATCGCGCGCTTGCCGTGCCCTTGGCCGCCGCACAGGTAGATTTTGCGATCCTCGTTGGTAAAGAGATGAAAATTCTCGCCGACGCGTTGAAAGCAGGGGTTGAGGGACCAAAGGAATTCGCGCATTGCGCGACCGCGCAGGAGGCTCTGGCCATTCTGCAACAATATCTTTGCGCATCAGACACGGTTTTGGTCAAAGGTTCCAATAGTATGGGACTTTCCAATATCGTGGACGCGCTGACGAGTGGGAAAAACTGATGCTATATGTTTTGGCCGAATATCTTGGGTTTCCCGGTATATTAAACCTCATCCGCTATCTCAGCTTCCGGTCGGGGGCGGCGATTGCTACCGCCCTGATTATCGGCCTGCTGATTGGACCACGCTTTATCAGCATGCTGCGCGTTCGTCAGGGCAAAGGGCAGCCCATTCGCAGTGACGGGCCACAATCGCATCTGGCCAAGGTCGGTACGCCAACGATGGGCGGCTTGATGATCTTGGTGTCGGTCGGCATTTCGATGCTTTTGTGGATGGACCTAAAAAACATATATGTCTGGGCCTGCTTATTGGTGACTGCTGGCTTTGGCTTGGTCGGTTTTCTTGACGATTATGACAAGGTTAAGAAGCGCAGCCACAAGGGCGTGTCTGGCAAAGTCCGCTTATTGTGGGAATTTGCCATTGCCGGCGTCGCGGTATCGTTGATTGTCTGGCAATCGGGCGGCAATTTATATCTGCCCTTCGTCAACGGTCCGGTTATCGACTTGGGTTGGTGGTATGTGCCATTTGGCGCGTTTGTGATTGTGTCCTTTGGCAATGCCGTGAACTTAACAGATGGTTTGGATGGGCTTGCGACCATGCCCGTCATCATTGCCTCCATTGCATTTATGTTAATCGTCTACATGGTCGGTAATGTTAAATACGCACAATATCTGGGCATTCCGTTCTTTTTAGGGGCAGGGGACCTCGCCATGCTCTGTGGCGCGATTGTGGGCGCTGGCCTTGCCTTTTTGTGGTTCAACGCCCCGCCCGCCGCGGTGTTCATGGGCGACACCGGCAGCCTTGCCTTGGGTGGCACGCTGGGCGCAATTGCCGTTGTGGCGCACCATGAATTTGTGCTCGCCATCATCGGTGGGCTTTTCGTGGTCGAGGCGCTATCGGTTATCATTCAGGTGTTTTGGTTCAAGCGGACCGGCAAGCGCATTTTTCGTATGGCACCAATTCACCACCATTTTGAACAGCTTGGCTGGTCCGAACCGACCGTTGTCATTCGCTTCTGGATTGTGGCTTTCGTATTGGCGCTTGCGGGGCTATCAACCCTCAAGCTTAGATGATCACTACCCCTGCCTTTAAAGACCGGAAGTTCGCAATATTGGGACTTGCGCGCTCAGGCCTCTCGGCTGCACGTGCGCTTGTCGCGGGCGGGGCCGAAGTTTTGGCATGGGACAATGACGAAGGCGCGCGCGCCAAGGTTGCGGACATCGCCACCATTGCCGATCCGTTGCTGAGCGACTTAACGGGCTATGACGCCATTGTCGTTTCGCCCGGCGTTCCCATCAACCGCCACCCGATCGCAGATAAGGCAAAGGCAGCAGGCATCCCGTTGATTGGGGATATCGAATTATTCGCGATGGCGCGGCCGAACCTGCCGCCACATCATGTTGTGGGCATTACCGGGACCAATGGTAAATCCACGACGACGGCGTTGGTGCATCATTTGTTGGAAAGCGCGTCAATTCCCGTCCGCATGGGGGGCAATATTGGCTTGCCAATATTATCGCAAGTACCGCTGCCTGCAGGCGGCGTTTATGTGCTTGAGCTTTCCAGTTACCAAATTGACATCACGCACAGCCTTGCTTGCGACGTCGCTGCGCTTATCAACCTCTCGCCAGACCATCTCGACCGATATGATGGCTATGACGACTATATAGCGTCGAAAGCTCGGTTGTTTGAAATGCAGACGGGCAAAGATTTTTCTGTGTTTGGCAAAGGCGACGCGGATACCGAACGCGTGTACAACGAAGTGCTTGCGCGGCGTGGGGCGGAATATGTGAAACTGGCCGATCCGCAATCGGTAACGGGCCAGGCCGAATGGCCTTCGCTTCAAGGTCCACATAATTTGCAGAATATCGCAGTGGCCATTGCCATCGTTGAAGCGCTTGGCGTGACGGAAGCCCAATGGCGGCCAGCGATGCGCAGTTTCAACGGCCTTGCCCATCGGATGGAAGTTGTCGCCGAACGTAATGGCATATTGTTCATCAACGACAGCAAGGCAACGAATGCGGCGTCGACTGCGCCCGCTTTGGCCGCTTATCCCCGCGTGCATTGGATCGTCGGCGGCTTGCCAAAGACTGACAATCTCGATGAATGCATTCCCAATTTCGGCCATGTTGTAAAAGCGTACACTATTGGTGAAGCTGGTCCGTTGTTCCATGAATTGCTGTCGCCGTACATGCCTGTGGAACGCAGCGAGATGATGGGCGCAGCGGTGCATTCGGCAGCAGCCCAAGCACAGCCGGGCGACGTTATCATGCTCTCGCCTGCTTGTGCGTCCTTTGACCAGTTTAAAGATTTCGAAGCCCGCGGCGATGCGTTCCGCGCGATTGTGGAAGCATTATGAGCGACCGCAAAGAAGCGCCCTGGGTCCTCGCCGCCAAAACCGGCAAGATCGGCTTTGCCAACCGTTTGGGCCGTGGCGACCGTTCGCCCTTGGGTGTCTGGTTTTGGGAACTCGACCGCGTATTGTTGTCGTTAATGATGGTGTTGATCGCCATTGGGTTGCTCGCCGTTGCTGCGGCGTCTCCGGCGGGTGCGCAGCGCCTGTCATCGTCAACGACTGAGCTTTCTTCGCTCTATTTCTTTTATCGGCAATTGATGTGGGTCCTCATTGGTGTCCCGATCATGCTGCTTGTGTCGATGTCTCCGCGCGAACAAGCCCGACGCTTTGCGCTCTATGGCTTTTGCGTCTTTTTTGTTCTGCTTGCTTTGGTGCCTTTATTAGGACGCGAGGTGAACGGGTCACAAAGATGGATTGGTCCGGGTTTTGCGGGTCTCCAGCCGTCTGAATTTTTGAAGCCTTTTTTTGCGGTCATGATCGCGTGGATTATTAGCTGGCGGTTGAAAGACCCAAGCTTGCCCGTTCTTTTCCTTACCAGCATCGCCACTGGCCTTGTCTGTTTCTTCCTGTTGCTTCAACCGGATCTTGGGCAAACTATCTTGTTCATGGGTACTTGGTTTGCGCTGATGATGGTCGCTGGCGTGCCCGCACGCCGTTTGTGGTTCCTTGTCATCAGCGGCGTTGTATTCATCCTGCTGGCCTATAATTTCTACCCCGTCGCAACGCAGCGGATAGACGCGTGGATTTTTGGCACCGAGGGACTGACCCATGACAAAATGGCGCTGGCGACCCTAACTAACGGTGGCTTCATTGGCCTTGGCCCGGGTCTTGGCATAAAGAAATATTCGCTGCCTGAGGGGCATACCGACTATATCTTCTCGGTCATTGGTGAAGAATTCGGGCTTTTGGCCTGCATGGTTATCGCCATTTTGTATTTCGCGATTTTGGTCCGCATCATCATCCGCCTGTTGGATGAAAAAGACCAGTTTGTGGTCATGGCGGTCACCGGCCTCGGTGCGCAATTTTGCGGACAGGCGATGATTAATATTGCCGTGAATTTGGGTGTTTTTCCGTCAAAGGGGATGACTTTGCCCTTCATCAGTTACGGCGGTTCGTCTATCATTGCGCTCTCGATTACCTGCGGCCTGATACTCGCGTTGACGAAGCGAAACCCATATCTTGACCGTTCGCTGTATATGGTGAAGGGAGACAGGCCATGACCATTTCTCGGCATTATGTGTTGGCCGCTGGCGGTACTGGCGGACATTTGATTCCTGCCTTTGCATTGGGACAGGAATTGATCAGCCGGGGCCATCAAGTGGCGCTGATTACGGATGAGCGCGGGGCGAAAATTCCGGGCTGCCCTGATGAGATGGCGACGCACAAGCTGCCCGCTGGCCGCATAACCAAAAATCCGGCGAGCTGGCTTCCTGGTATAAAGGCGATTGCCGAAGGGCGCGCAATGGCGCGGCGCCTTTACGATGATTTTGCACCCAGCGCCGTGGTTGGCTTTGGCGGTTATCCGGCGTTTCCAGCATTATTGGGTGCCTTTGCCGAGAAAATACCGACGATTATTCATGAACAAAATGCCGTTCTTGGCCGCGTCAATCGTTTCACCGCGCGGCAAGTGAACGCCATCGCCACATCTTATCCCGACGTGCTCCGCCTGTCGCCGCGTCATGCCAGCAAGGTGCATCTGGTCGGTAACCCGGTCCGCGAAGAGGTGCTTGCGTTGCGTGATCAGCCTTTTCCAATGCTATTGCCTGAAGGCATTTTCCGCGTGTTGGTGACGGGCGGAAGCCAAGGCGCCACGGTGCTTTCTAATGTCGTGCCTGACGGATTGTCGAACTTGCCGATGAGTTTACGGCGGCGTTTGCAAGTGACGCAGCAATGCCGCGCTGAGGATATTGACGCCGTGCGGGCCGCTTATGCCGCCCATGATATTCCAGCCGAGCTGGCGACCTATTTGCCTGACCTGCCGCAATGGCTTGGCTGGGCGCATATGGTGATATCGCGGGCAGGGGCATCGACGATTGCCGAGCTGACCTGCGCTGGACGGCCAGCCATATTGGTCCCGCTGCCCAGCGCAACCGACGATCACCAAAGTTACAATGTCAAAGAAATGGTTGAAGCGGGCGGTGCGCGCGCCATTGCGCAGACAGCCTTTACGGCAGTTGAACTCGCAAAGCAGATCCAAATGATCGCATTGGAGCCCGGTGCGATGGAAAATGCAGCCAAGGCCGCTAAAAGCTGCGGCCGGCCTAATGCGGTTGCCGATCTTGCCGATCTGGTCGAATCTTTCGGCCGTGCCCCGATCATGCATGGCATAAAATCAAAACCCCAATCGAGTGGCGGTTTCAGCTCGTCCCCCGCACTTGCCAGAGAGAATGCAGCATGAGAGGTGTTCCAACAGATATCGGGATTGTGCATTTCGTCGGCATTGGCGGCATCGGCATGTCGGGCATTGCGGAGGTCATGCACAATTTGGGCTACCAAGTGCAGGGCAGCGATATCGCCGACAGCTATGTCATCGACGGCCTGCGCCAACGCGGCATCAAGGTGATGATTGGCCATAGCGCCGACAATCTGGGCGAAGCAGCGGTGGTCGTGACATCCACTGCCGTAAAGGCGGGCAACCCAGAACGCGACGCCGCTTTGGAACGGCGTATACCCTTGGTGCGCCGGGCCGAAATGCTCGCCGAATTGATGCGGTTGAAGAATACCGTCGCCGTGGCTGGCACACATGGCAAGACGACGACGACATCTTTGATTGCTGCGATGCTTGACCATGGCGGCATTGACCCGACGGTCATTAACGGCGGCATCATCAACAGCTACGGCTCAAACGCACGCCTTGGTGCAAGCGACTGGATGGTGGTTGAAGCGGACGAAAGCGACGGCAGTTTCCTGCGGTTGGATGGTACGTTGGCGGTTGTCACCAATATCGACCCCGAACATCTCGACCATTATGGTGATTTCGACGCGATCAAAAACGCCTTTGTCGAATTTGTCGAAAACGTACCCTTTTACGGCGCGGCGATCATGTGCCTCGACCATCCAGAAGTGCAGGCGATTTTGCCCAAAATCCGCGACCGCCGGATCATCACTTATGGCTTTTCGGCGCAGGCCGACATTCGCGGTGAGAATGTCACCCCGCATCCCGGCGGTAACAGATTCGACGTCGTAGTGCGCGCCCGCGACGGATCGCAACGGACGATAGAGGGTATCCACCTGCCGATGCCGGGCCGCCACAATGTGCAAAATGCGCTGGCTGCTGTTGCGGTTGGCCTTGAAATGGGGATGAGCGATGCGGCCGTTGCCCATGGCTTTGACAAATTCGGTGGCGTCAAACGGCGCTTTACCAAGGTCGGCGAAATAGCGCTTGTTGATGGCGCAGTCACGATCATCGACGATTATGGCCACCATCCCGTCGAAATCCGCGCGGTGCTGTCTGCTGCACGCGAAGGCGCGCAGGGCCGGGTGATTGCCGTGGCCCAGCCGCACCGCTTTACGCGATTGCGCGACCATATGGATGATTTCCAACAAGCGTTTAATGATGCCGATATGGTATTTATCTCTCCGGTCTATGCCGCAGGTGAGGGGCCAATTGACGGCATAGATGCAGACGCGTTGGTGCATGGTATTAAGGCGCGCGGGCATCGTTCCGCCGCCACCGTGACGGACGCAGGTGACTTGGCGCGTAAGTTGGCGCAGGTGGTGCAGAGCGATGACATTGTCGTGTGTTTGGGCGCTGGCGACATCACCAAATGGGCTGCTGGCCTCGCCGACGCCATAAAGGCAGCGCGTGCATGACCACGCAGCTTCTGCCGCATGTAGAAGGGCGACTGACCCAAGATGCTCCGTTGGCGCCGTTGGTCTGGTTCAAATCGGGCGGCAGCGCGGACATGTTGTTTGAACCCAAGGACGTTGCCGACTTGCAATCCTTTTTGCGCGAACTTGACCCTCGCACGCCTGTCATGGCGCTTGGCCTGGGTTCGAACCTGATCGTCCGTGATGGCGGTGTCAGGGGCGTTGTCATCCGGTTGGGCAAGGCCTTTGCCAAGGTCAACTGCGCAGATGCGGTGACGCTGGCGTGCGGCGCGGGTGCGTCGGGCATATTGGTTTCATCCACTGCGCGCGACAAGGGCATCTCTGGCTTAGAATTTTTGCGCTCAATCCCCGGCACCGTCGGTGGCTTTGTCCGCATGAATGGCGGCGCTTATGGCGGCGAGGTAAAAGACATATTGCGTGATTGCGATGTGGTGCTGCGCGACGGAACGTTGACGACCTTGTCGGTGGAAGATTTGCATTACAGCTACCGCCATTCCGAATTGCCCGATGGCGCAATCATTGTGGCCGCGCGCTTTCAAGGACATCCGGGCGAACCCGAAGCGATCCAAGCCGAGATGGATCGGATTAGCGCATCGCGCGAAGCATCGCAGCCTTTGCGTTCCAAAACCGGCGGATCGACCTTCAAAAATCCGGACGGACATAAGGCGTGGCAACTGGTTGATGCGGCGGGATGTCGCGGGTTGCAAATCGGCGGTGCACAAGTGTCCGAAAAGCACACCAATTTCCTAATTAATACCGGTGACGCCACCAGCGTGGATATTGAATCGCTTGGCGAAGAGGTCCGCGCCCGCGTATTGGCGCATTCGGGCGTCGATTTAACATGGGAAATCCAGCGCGTGGGTGAAACGAAATGAGCAAGCAAATGCACGTCGCAGTGTTGATGGGCGGATGGTCGAACGAACGGCCTGTGTCCTTGATGAGCGGCAATGGTGTTGCCGATGCGCTTGAAAAGCTGGGCTATCAGGTCAGCCGCGTCGACATGGACCGCAATGTCGCACAAGTTCTTGCGGGCCTTCGCCCTGACATTGTGTTCAACGCCTTGCACGGTGTGCCCGGCGAAGATGGTTCGGTGCAGGGCATGCTGGACCTAATGGGCATTCGGTACACGCATAGCGGCATGGTGGCCTCCGTCATCGCCATTGATAAGGAACTGACGAAACAGTGCCTCGTACCCGCCGGAATCCCGATGCCAAAGGGCACGATGGTCGACAGCGAAAGCCTATATGCGGCTGATCCGCTGCCGCGCCCTTATGTGCTGAAACCTCTGAACGAAGGCAGCTCGGTCGGGGTGGCAATCGTTACAGAAGCCAGCAATTTCGGCAATCCGATTGCGCGTGATGCCAAAGGGCCGTGGCAGGAATTTGACCGGTTGCTGGCGGAACCCTTCATCAAAGGCCGCGAGTTGACGGTGGCCGTGCTGGGCGACAAAGCGTTGTGCGTGACCGAGTTGAAGCCCAAGAGCGGCTTTTACGATTTTGATTCCAAATATACAGACGGGTTGACGGAACATATTTGCCCTGCTGAAATCCCTGCGGATATTAACCAATATATGTTGGACACAGCGCTGCGCGCGCACCAGTTGCTTGGCTGCAAAGGCGCCTCACGCACTGATTTCCGTTGGGATGACGAAGCAGGTATGGACGGCATTTTCGTTCTCGAAATCAATACTCAGCCTGGCATGACGCCATTGAGCCTCGTGCCCGAACAAGCGCGCCATGTTGGCATTAGCTACGAACAGCTTGTGGACATCATCGTCAAAGAGGCGCTGATTGTTAAAGGGGCAGTGGCATAATGGCTGGTGCCGCTCGCAAAGCGCCAGCAAAACGCAAGGCAAAAGGCCCAAGCCCACGGCAAAGGGTGCCGCAAGCGTCCTGGGTTGATATGTTGATGCGGATGCTGCCTTTTTCCGAACGGGAACTGCAGCGCGTTTTTACCTGGGTCATATTGGCCGCGCTCACGCTGTTGGCCTTTGTCGCTGCGCAATATGCGGGCCTGACCGCCGTTGCCTATCAACAATATGCCGCGCTGGCCGCCAAGGCTGGCTTCCAAGTAAAGAGCGTTCCGGTCACGGGCATGGAACGGGTGGATCAGTTGAAAGTCTATCAGTTGGTGCTCGCCGAAAAAGACCGCGCTATGCCTTTGGTGGATATCGAAAAAATACGCGCGGACTTGCTGCAATATGGGTGGATTAAGGACGCCCGCGTTTCGCGGCAGTTGCCCCATACGTTGGCAATCGAGATCATTGAGCGCAAGCCTGCCGCGATATGGCAACGGAACGGAAAATATTCTCTGATCGACGCGAACGGGATCGTTCTGGCAAATGTCCGCGCGGGTGAAGGCGGCGATTTGCCGACGTTGAACGGCAATGACGCCAATGCGCATATTGTCGCGCTAAACGCCTTGCTCGACAATGCTTCGGCCCTGAAATCGCAGGTTTCAGGCGCAAGCTGGATAGGTAACCGGCGCTGGGACTTGCAGTTCCAATCGGGCGAAACGCTGGCTTTGCCAGAGGGTGATGCGGAAGCGGCCAAAGCGCTGCTGAACTTTGCACGGTTGGACGGTGTCCACCGGTTACTTGGCCGCGACCTCATCCATTTTGACCTACGCGACCCCAATCGCGCCTATTTCCGCAAAGCGCCAAAGGCAGAAGCTGTTAAAGTGGAAAGCAACGAAAACGCAGAAAACACAGAAAACAAAGAAATCACATCAAAAAATAATGGACTAACGGCATGAAGACGGCGCGGGTCGAACGGCTGATCTCGGCGATTGATATCGGCTCCTCCAAAGTGTCCGCGTTAATCGCCCGGCAGACTGAAAATGGCGACCTGCTGGTGCTGGGCACTGGCCAGCGCGAAAGTCGCGGGGTCACCCGTGGCTGCATTGCGGATGTCGAACAGGCCGAACTGTCTGTCCGCCACGCGGTGGAGCAAGCCGAACGCATTGCTGGCCTTAATATCGACAGGGCTTGGGTCGGCATGTCGTCGGGTGGGCTCGATAGCATGTTGGCACCTGTTGAAATCGAATTGGGCGGCGACCGCATCACGCAAGACGATGTCGACCAACTGCTTCAGGCCGGACGCGCCAATATCCAGACGGGTGGCAAAATTGCCTTGCATATCCAACCTACGCTATATGCGCTCGATGGTGTTGGCGGTGTGGCAAATCCGGTTGGGTTGCACGCAGATAGGCTTGGCGTTGACGTGCATGTCATCCTGGCTGACCAATCACCGGTGCGCAACATGGATATGACGGTGCGCTCGGCGCATTTGGATGTTGATTCGCTCGTGGTTGGGCCGGTTGCAACCGGTCTTGCCTGTTTGACGGCCGAAGAGCGCGACCTTGGCGTTGCACTTGTCGAATTTGGCGCCGCAGTGACCAACGTGTCGGTATTCATTGGCGGGATGCTGGTCGGACTTGAAACCATTCAGAAAGGCGGATCGGACATCACCGATGATATAGCGTCGGTCTTTGGCATTCGCCGTGCGCAGGCAGAGCGGCTGAAATGTTTTCATGGTTCGGCGCTGACTAGCCCACGCGATCATCAAGAAGTGCTCGATATTGGCCCTGACGAAAATGGCGTTGAACCTGGCAATCAAGCGCCACGCATCACCAAGGCGCAGTTGAATGCGGTCGTATGCCAGCGCGTCGATGGAATTGTGACCGAAGTTGCGCAGGCGCTAAAAACGCTCGGCTTTACAGGGCCATCTGGCCATCAGGTTGTCCTGACCGGTGGCGGCGCGGAATTAAAGGGTGCAGCCGAACATATGCAAAGCGCATTAGGCCGCACTGTCCGCATCGGCCGTCCCGCCGGGCTTATCAGCATTCCCGAAGCGCATTCCGGTCCTGCATTCTCAACGCTTGTCGGATTGATTCATTATGCAGCATCAGAGCGGGTCGAACTGCAATTCGGCTATGATTTACGCGCCGAACATTTGGGTGGAACGATGCCAAGTTTGATTGAACGGATAAAACGGGCGGTTCGTGAGAACTTCTGATAGAAAACTGTGCAAAAGGGTAATTTTCTGGTGTGCGTGTTTCGCTTTTGTGTAAAAAGCATGTAAATTTTCGAACGAGCCAAAGAGGCTAAGGGGATAATATTATGAGCATCAATATCGGACCACCTATGGTTGACGAATTGAAGCCTAAAATTGCAGTTATTGGTGTTGGTGGCGCCGGCGGAAATGCGGTTGCCAATATGATAAAAGCAAAGGTTGAAGGCGTCGATTTCCTTGTCGCCAATACCGATGCGCAGGCACTGAACGCCTCGCCTGCGGATTATCGCATTCAGCTTGGGCCCGAGATTACGCAAGGTCTTGGCGCTGGTTCGCGCCCCGAGGTCGGACGCGCTGCTGCAGAAGAGACAATTGCGCAAGTGAAAGACGCTTTGGCTGGTTGCCACATGTGCTTCATCGCGGCTGGCATGGGCGGCGGAACTGGAACCGGTGCTGCTCCAGTCATTGCGCAAGCTGCGCGCGAAATGAACATCTTGACCGTTGGCGTGGTGACTAAGCCGTTCCTTTTTGAAGGATCGCGCCGGATGCGCTCGGCAGAATCCGGCATTGCTGAACTGCAACAGCATGTTGACACGCTGATCGTTATTCCGAACCAAAACCTGTTTTTGGTCGCCAACCCGAACACGACGTTCAAAGAGGCATTCTTGCTTGCCGACGAAGTTTTGCAACAGGGCGTTCGCGGTATCACTGACCTCATGGTGATGCCTGGCCTGATCAACCTTGATTTTGCCGACGTCCGGTCCGTCATGCATGAAATGGGCAAGGCGATGATGGGCACTGGCGAAGCCGAAGGCGATGGCCGTGCGCTTGAAGCTGCGGAGAGGGCGATCGCCAACCCGTTGCTCGACGGCGTTTCGATGCAAGGCGCAAAGGGCGTTATCGTGTCGATTACGGGCGGCGAAGACATGCGCCTGATGGAAGTTGACGAAGCTGCCAACCATATTCGTGAATTGGTTGATCCGGATGCCAACATCATCTGGGGCTCGGCGTTCAATGAAAATCTGAATGGTAAAATCCGCGTTTCAGTTGTGGCCACCGGTATCGACAATGAAGGCATTGCTGCGTCACCTGTAACGCAGTCGCGCACGCCATTTTCGTTCAGCCGTCCGGCAGCTGAGCCAGTTGCGGCGGCCCCTGCGCCAATAGCGCCGTTATTTGAAGCCACCAATCCCGCGCCTAGCGAAGAACCAAATGCGGTTGCGGAACCAGAAGCTGAGGCGGAAGACGACAGCTTGGTCCTCGGCAGCGATTTCGAAGCGCCTGACGCAGATGAAGAAGCCACTGCGGACAGCGAAGAAAATGCGCCTGGGTCGAGCACCTTTTCTTCTACGTCCTGGGCAGGTGCAGATGCGCTTGAACTGAACACGCCGGCAGACGGAAATGCGGACGCACCTGCACCATCGCCTGCACCGGTTGATGTAACGCAGGCGCCTGAGCGTGCGGCACCCCGCATTCCGATTGGTGGGACGTTGTTTGAACGCATGTCGAACCTGTCACGCGGTCTTTCCCGGTCCGATGATGAAGATGACAAGGGCCAAGATGGCGCAAGCAGCAACGGTGTTCCGCGTTTCCTCGATAGGCAGAATAACTCCTAAGGTTAGCGTCACTTAGGGGCAGGACCTTAAGCTGCGTGCGCAGCGCAGTGTCATTTCGTCCGCTTTAGGCAACCGTCTGTCGGAGCTTTGCATAAACATGCTTTGCGTCCGGCCATCGACATTCCAATAAGGGCGAATGAATGTGACAATGTTACGTGGTGCAGGGATATTCTGTGCGCTCGCTTTATCATCCGGCGTGTTCGCGCAAGCCGTTGATGAAAGCGCGCTTGAGGCGCTTGATCAGGCAACGCCTGCTGCACCGATAGGTTCGGAGCCTGCTGGTGCAGCCGAGTTGCGTGCAGCCATGCGCCGGATATCCTTTAATCCTTCTGATGCTGACGCCATGGCCGATGCTGGCAATGCGTCGCTTGCCTTGGGCGATGCTAACGCCGCTTTAAACTTCTTCACGCGCGCCAATGCGCTTCGCCCCGGGAACAGCCGCATCGTGTCAGGTTTGGCGACGGCGACCGTGCGCACGGAAAATCCGTTCGAAGCACTGCGTTTGTTTGATCAAGCCGTCCGCCTTGGCGCGAGTGAGCGTTCAATTGCGCTGGACCGTGCATTAGCTTTCGACCTGTTGGGTAATTTTGGCCGCGCGCAGCAGGACTATAAATTGGCGCGGACAGCATCCACCTCGGATGACCTCATTATCCGCCAATCGGTGTCCTTGTCTTTGGCGGGACAAAAAGAGGCTGCCGATGCAATGCTGGTGCCGCTGCTGCAACGCAACAGTGCAAGCGCATGGCGTGCCCGGGCGTTCATGCTGGCGGCCCGAGGGGAGCTGCGTGAATCGTCGCGGGTTGCACAAGGCTTTATGGATGCAAGTTCGGCGCTGCGTATGGAAGGTTTTTTCCGGCTGATGCCCTCGCTGACGCCTGCGCAGAAGGCAGCGGCGATCCATTTGGGGCATTTCCCGACGCGCCAATCGGTCGGGCGTGACAGTGAACAAGTCCGCCAAATTGCAGCGGCGCTGCCGCAGGTACCCGTCGTTTCCGGCGATAATCGCCTCATTCCATCTGGCGCTGCGCTTGGACCAAAATCTACGCTCGCGCGCGACAGCAAAAACACCCCGAAGCCGGATGTTAAACGTGACCAAAAGGCGCAGGATCGGACGGAAATTCAGACGGCAGTCGCCAATATTCCCGAAGCACAAAAGCTAGCCAAAACAGACACGTCCCGCCCAAGCACTGCCACCGCGCGTGCCAAGATCGAGGAAAAGCAAACCCCCCGGATTGCCAGTGTCAGCAATAATGCGCTGCCCGTACCTGAAACCGCGCGTCCATTGGTCCGTGCAGCATTGCCAAGGCCGGCAAGCACGCCGACGTCCACACCACTTCCGGCCCAGGCCAAGGCAATAGTTGCCATAGAGCCTCAGCCCAACGCGCCTACCATAACATCAGCAGCGAAGGCGACGGCCGATGTGTCCGCCGTCGATGCACCCCCTATATCGCAGGCCGCCGCTATCGCCTCGCAAACCCCTGAAACCGTGCCTGCGGCGCCCGTTGGTTCCCGCAGCTTTGATCTGAGCGCAATTGTGCAGGCCATTGATATTCCGGAAAGCGAACAGCGGCCTTCGCAAGTACCAGTCGATTTGAAAACATTGAAACCACAGGCACCCAAGGCAACGGCAGAGTCAGTCAAGGTTGCCAAGGTTGACCCCAAGATTGCCGCGAAAGCCAAAGCCGAAAGGGACCATCCGGCGCGCTACTGGGTGCAGATTGCGACAGGAAACGCCAATGCCCTTGGCTTTGATTATCGCAAACTCATCAAGACATATGCGGTATTGCTTAAAGGCCGAAGCCCATACACATCCGAATGGGGTAGGACGGACCGGCTGTTGGTTGGTCCGTTTCCAGACTTGAAAGCGGCGAAGAAATGGGAAGGCGACTATAAAAAGGCTGGTGGTGACGCATTTATGTGGAAAAGCCAGGTTGGCGAGGTCGTTAATCCGTTGAAAACAAAATAGCGGCTTCCGGTTCGCGGCACTTGGCGGCATAAGCGCGGCATGTCGCACCTTGCCCCTTATGCTTCCTTTCCTGACCGTAGCCGAGGTCGGCTGCATGCCGAACCGTCAAGCGATGTGCGCGGGCCACGCGATATTTTTCAGCGGGACCGTGACCGTATCATTCATTCGATCGCGTTTCGTCGCCTGCGTCACAAGACGCAGGTTTTTATTTCCCCCGATGGTGACCATTTTCGTGTCCGCCTGACCCACAGTCTTGAGGTGGCGCAAATTGGCCGGACGATTGCCCGCGCGTTGGGCTTGAATGAGGATTTGACCGAGGCCTTGTGTCTTGCCCATGATATTGGCCATCCGCCCTTCGGCCATGCGGGCGAGGATGCGCTTGAAGAAGCGATGAAGCCCTTTGGCGGGTTCGACCATAATGCGCAGACGCTGCGTACGCTGACGCTGCTGGAATCGCCCTATCCGTCATGGCCGGGCTTGAACTTAAGCTGGGAATTGCTGGAGGGGCTCGCCAAACATAATGGTCCAGTGGCCAATCCCGGTTGGGCCTTGGCCGACGTGAACGCAGGCTTTGACTTAAATCTGACCGATTGGCCTTCGTTGGAGGCGCAGGTCGCCGCGATCAGCGACGATATCGCCTATGACAATCACGACATTGACGATGGCATCCGGGCAGGGCTGCTCGACATGGAGCAATTGCTTGAGTTGCCATTTGTGGCGGAACGTTGGGAAGCGATATTGGCGCGCTATCCTGACGTGCGGCCACGCCGCTTGATCGGCGAACTGACCCGTGAGCAGATTGGCGTGATGGTCAATGATGTGATTGAATCGACGCGCGCTAGAATCCCCGAATTGGGTATCAAAGACGCCGAGGATGTGCGCCATGCCGGCGTCATGATCGGGGGATTTTCGCCCGATATGGCGTTGCGTGAGCGGCGGCTTAAAAAATTCATGTATCAAAATCTGTACCATCACCCCACGCAGACTGCAGCGGCGGTGGAGGCATCGAAAATCGTGCGTGAACTGTTTATGATCTATCGCAGCGATGTCGGACTATTGCCGCCCGAATGGCACGAGAATCTGCCAGAGCAAGAACCAGCGCGCGCCCGCCATATCGGTGACTTTCTGGCGGGGATGACGGATCGTTACGCCACCGACCGGCACCGCGAACACTGCGGGAGCGCGGCGTGAAATCGAAAATCATCATTGCCGGTGGCTCTGGCTTGGTCGGAAAACAGGTGGCGGATCAAATGGCCCGCAACGGATATGACGTCCATTTGGTGTCGCGTCGACCGTCCGCGCAATCAACGCCCAATGTGCATGAACATGTCGCGCCGAGCGATGATTGGCCAGCGATTGTGGCGCGAATCAAGCCGGCCGTCGCCATTTCCTGCTTGGGAACGACGATACGGACCGCAGGGTCGCGTGCGGCTTTCAAGGCCGTCGATCATGACCTCGTGCTTGCCTTTGCCGAGGCCAGCCATAAAGCCGGAACACAGCATTTTATAACTGTCTCGTCGGTAGGCGTGATACCCGCCAGCAGCAATTTCTACCTGAGAACCAAGGCCGAGATGGAGCAGGGGCTTCGCAACATTGGCTTTCAACGTCTTGATATCATGCGCCCAAGCCTGCTGACGGGTGGCAAGCGCGACGCGCACCGTACGGGTGAGGCCTTAGGGATTTTATTGTCGCCTTTGGTCGACAGGCTGATGATTGGACCGATGCGGAAATATGCCTCTACGCCATCCCATATATTGGCACAGGCCATCGCAGCGTTGGCAGATACGCCCGACAAAGGTGTTTTTATCCACGAAAATGATTCCATCCGCGCGCTCGCGGGTTGACACTGCAAAATGCTAACGCCAATGGGGAAACGTCGCTGACGAAGCGGGAGAGCGTCCCTTATAGGGGCCGCCGAAGGAGCAACCGCCCCGGAATCTCTCAGGCAAAAGGACCGCTTCGGCTTTTGCGACACTCTGGAAAGCGCGTGTTTTGGCCTTTTGCCAAAATACGCCACCGAAGGTGTAACCTGCCATATACGCCATATAGGGGCGCATATCGCAGATAAAGCTCTCAGGTACCCGTGACAGAGGGGGCAGCAGACTTGGCGCTATCCGGCGTCGGTTGCTGCAACTCTTGAACGGACTGATATGAGCGAAGAAGACGAATACGAACTCGAACCCATCGAAATATTGGAACTCCCGCTCGGCGCGTGGCATCGTGACAAGGGCGCGCGCATGGTCGAATTTGCGGGCTATCAAATGCCGATCCAATATGAAGGCATTATGGCCGAACATATCTGGACCCGCGAAAATGCTGGGTTGTTCGATGTAAGCCATATGGGGCAATTGATGCTGACCGGCGACGGTGCCGCCGAAGCGCTTGAAGCGCTGGTCCCGGGCGATATCTCCGCACTGAAAGAAGGCAAGATGCGCTACTCGCTCTTGCTGGCCGAAGATGGCGGCGTGCTGGATGACATGATGATTACGGCGGCTCCCATGGGCCTGTATGTTGTCGTCAATGGCGCGGTGAAGTGGGACGATATGGGCTATCTGCGCGAATATCTGCCCGACGAAATCACCATCAACAATATGGAAGACCGCGCATTATTGGCGCTGCAAGGGCCCAAGGCGGTCGATGCGTTGAAGCGCGTCGTGCCGGGCGTGGACGCGCTATATTTTATGGAGGCGGGGTCATTCTTCTGGGGCCCCAAAACCGACCCTGAGCCGCTTTGGATTAGCCGTTCAGGCTATACGGGCGAAGATGGCTTTGAAATCTCCGTTCCGGCCACGCATGCACAAAAACTGGCGGACCAATTGTGCGCGCAGCCAGAGGTTAAGCCCATCGGCCTTGGCGCACGCGATTCGTTGCGCCTTGAGGCCGGCTTGCCGCTCTACGGTCATGACATGAACCCTGAACTGGAACCTGTCGAAGCCAGCGCCGCCTTTGCCATATCCAAACGCCGCCGCGCCGAAGGTGGTTTTGCCGGGTCCGAGCGTATCCTGAACGCGCTTGCCAATGGCCCCGCACGCAGACTGGTTGGCCTTTCAGTAGAAGGCAAAATGCCGGTCCGTGAAGGCGCGCCGATTTTCGCAGGCGCAGCACAAGTTGGTGTCATTACCTCTGGCGGCTTTGGCCCAAGCGTCGGCGCGCCGATTGCCATGGGCTATGTTGCTGCGGCCCATAACGCCGTCGGCACCGCACTTGAGGCCGAAGTGCGCGGCAAACGCGTGTCTGTCACGGTCGCAAATCTACCTTTCATCCCACATCATTATCATCGCAAAGGAGCAAACACATGACCCGTTATTTCACCGAAGATCATGAGTGGATCGACGTTGACGGCGACAGCGCAACAGTCGGCATCACGCATTATGCGCAAAGCCAATTGGGCGACATCGTGTTTGCCGAAGTCCCTGCGGCAGGTGCAACGCTTAAAAAAGGCGGCGATGCAGCCGTCGTGGAATCGGTGAAGGCCGCATCCGACGTTTACGCGCCCGTCAGCGGCACGGTCATTCAAGGCAATGACGCCTTGGAAGGCGACCCCGCTTTGGTCAATAGCGACCCCGAAGGGGAAGGATGGTTTTTCAAACTGACCTTAAGCGACAGCAGCGAGCTCGATAGCCTCATGGATGCCACCGCATATCAGGCATTTGTTGACGGGCTTTAAGACATTCTGCTCGCACTGCGGGCTATGGAGATTGACATGCGTTATTTACCGCTAACCCCATCCGACCGGCAAGCGATGCTCGGCGTCATTGGGGCAAAATCGATTGATGATCTGTTCTGTGATGTGCCTGCGCAAGCGCGCCTAGATGGGCCTATCCGTGGCCTGCCCAATCATGCCAGCGAAATGGCGGTGGAGCGGCATTTTTCTGAACTTGCACGCCAAAACATGACCGCGTCGCATCACCCGTTCTTCTTGGGCGCAGGCGCGTATAAGCATCATGTGCCCGCGAGTGTTGATCACATCATCCAGCGCGGCGAGTTCCTGACGGCGTACACGCCCTATCAGCCCGAAATCGCGCAGGGCACGTTGCAAATGCTGTTTGAATTCCAGACGCAGGTTGCGCGGCTGTTCGGCTGCGATGTCGCCAATGCGTCGATGTATGACGGCTCGACCGCTTGCTGGGAAGCCATTGGCATGGCTGGCCGCATTACCAAGCGGACAAAGGCATTGCTGTCTTCAGGGCTGCACCCGCATTATGTCAGCGTGGCCAAGACCATGGCGCAATATACTGGCGATACGCTCGACACATTATTGCCGGAACTGTCCGCCCAGACCGACGGCGCGCGTTTGCTGGCCGCCATTGACGGCGAGACAAGCTGCGTCGTGGTGCAATATCCCGACATATTGGGACGGATTGAAGACCTGTCCGCCATCGCCGCCAAGGCGCATGAACACGGCGCATTGCTGATCGCGGTTGTGACCGAACCCGTTGCCTTGGGCGCGATTAAGGCGCCCGGTGAAATGGGCGCGGACATTGTGGTGGGTGAAGGGCAATCGCTTGGCGTTGGCCTGCAATTTGGTGGGCCTTATGTCGGCCTGTTTGCGTGCAAAGAAAAATTCGTCCGCCAAATGCCGGGTCGCTTATGCGGGGAGACTGTGGACGCTGAAGGCAAGCGCGGCTTTGTTCTGACGCTGTCGACGCGTGAACAGCATATTCGCCGTGAAAAGGCGACGTCCAATATCTGCACAAATTCAGGCCTTTGTGCCTTGGCCTTCAGTGTACATCTGACGTTGTTGGGCGAAAAGGGTCTGCGCGGATTAGCGCAGTTGAACCACGCGCTCGCGGTGCAGGCGGCCGATCGGCTGAGCCAAATCGCTGGCGTCGAATTGGTCAATGACAGCTTCTTCAACGAATTCACGTTGAAGCTACCCACAGACGCGCGACCCGTTGTGCGCGCATTGGCCGACCGCAAGATCCTTGGCGGTGTATCGCTCGGGCGGCTTTACCCCCATGTAGATGCGCTTTCGAACGGCCTGCTTGTGGCCGTCACGGAGACCGCCACCCAAGAGGATGTCGAAACATTCGCCGCCGCATTGCAGGAGATTTTGGCATGAACAGCATCAACCAGAGCGGATGGAAGCCTGAAATGGGCAATGCCGGCGACACCGCCCCTGCAACTTATACTGACAACAAAGCGTTGATGCTGGAAGAGGCGTTGATCTTCGAGATTGGCACCGCCGGAACAACGGGCGTTGATCTTGCCGACGCGCCGCAGGTCGGCGCGCGTCTCGGCAATCTGGAACGGCACCGCGACATTGGCCTGCCTGGCCTGTCGGAGCCTGAGACGGTCCGCCATTATACGCGCCTCAGCCGTCAGAATTACGCCATTGATCTGGGTTTCTTCCCGCTGGGAAGCTGCACAATGAAGCATAATCCGCGCCTGAATGAAAAGGTCGCGCGCATGGCGGGCTTTGCCGATGTCCATCCGTTGCAGCCAGTCGAGACCGTCCAAGGTGCATTGGCGGTCATTCACGAACTGGCGCATTGGCTGATTACATTGACGGGCATGAAGGCCGTGGCGATGTCGCCCAAGGCAGGGGCGCATGGCGAATTGTGTGGCATCCTTGCCATTCGTGCGGCGTTGACCGCGCGCGGTGATGCGCGTTCGGTGATCCTTTGCCCCGAAAGCGCGCATGGCACCAATCCGGCGACGGCGGCCTTTGCAGGTTATGCGGTCGAGAATATTCCGGCGACATCGGAAGGCCGCGTGGATCTAGCTGCATTAAAGGCGCGGCTTGGTCCCGATGTTGCGGGCGTCATGATTACCAACCCCAACACCTGCGGTCTTTTCGAGCGGGATATGCGCGAGATTTCGGACGCGGTGCATGCGGCCGGTGGCTATGTCTATTGCGACGGCGCGAACTTCAACGCCATTGTGGGGCGCGTCCGCCCCGGCGATTTGGGCGTCGATGCCATGCACATCAACCTACACAAGACATTCTCCACGCCGCATGGTGGCGGCGGGCCGGGTTCCGGGCCAGTGGTCTTGTCCGAAGCATTAGCCCCTTACGCGCCATTGCCCTTCGTCACGCAGGATAAAGATCAGTATCGGTTGGTCGAAGAAGAAACAGCAGATGCATGCCATCCGGACAGCTTTGGCCGCATGGTCGCCTTTCACGGCCAAATGGGCATGTTTACGCGCGCTTTGTCCTACATCATGTCGCATGGCGCAGATGGCCTGCGGCAAGTGTCGGAAGATGCGGTGTTGAACGCCAATTATATCTTGCGCAGCTTACAAGACGTGCTTGAAGCGCCGTTTGCGCACAGCGGCCCTTGCATGCATGAGGCGTTGTTTAGCGATAACGGCATGGCCGAAGGCTTCTCCACGCTCGACATTGCAAAGGGCCTGATCGACGAAGGCTATCATCCGATGACGGTATATTTCCCGCTTGTCGTGCATGGCGCGATGTTGGTGGAACCGACGGAGACCGAGAGCAAGGCGACGCTGGATCAGTTTATCGGTGCACTGCGCAATGTTGCGGAGCGGGCCAAGGCGGGTGATCCGTCGCTCAAGTCCGCGCCGCATCATGCGCCGCGTCGCCGTCTGGATGAAACCCAAGCTGCGCGAAAGCCCGTGTTGGTTTGGCGTGAGCCCGAACAGGCGGTTGCGGCAGAATGAGTGGACCACAGCCGTTTGTTTTTGAAGCTGGCGCGGAGGTAAAACGCCACGCGCCAGCGACGGAGCGCAACCGTGATGTGATTGCGGAAACCTTGGCCCGTGTGCTTCCAACAGAGGGCCTTGTGTTGGAAGTGGCGAGCGGGACAGGCGAGCATGCTGTGCATTTTGCAAAGCTGTTTCCTGCACTCACATGGCAGCCAAGCGACCCGGACCCCATCGCGCTTGCGTCAATCAACGCGTGGCGTGCGGATTCCAACGTGCCGAATATGCGGCCCGCAATGCTGCTGGACGCGTCAGCGGATTGGCCGATAGCGCAGGCGGACGCGGTCGTCTGCATCAACATGACGCATATCAGTCCTTGGGCGGCCACCGTTGGTCTACTACGCAACGTCGCGCGCCTTCTGCCGCCGTCTGCCGTGCTTTTCATTTACGGACCCTACAAGCAACGCGATGTCCCGCTGGCCGAGAGCAATGCCGCCTTTGATGCTTCTTTGCGGCAACAAAATGCCGAATGGGGCCTGCGCTATGTCGAGGATATTGTAGAAGAAGCCCACAAATTTGGGTTACGCCTTGACCCAGTCATCGCCATGCCCGCGAACAATCTGTCGTTGATTTTCCGCGCTTAGCCGCGGGTAAATCACAATATTGACAGGCCGCCATAATCTCACGACACATTGCATCAGGCCTCTGCGAAAAAATGGCCAGTGCTAGGAGAGAATGATATGGCCGTTGCCAGCTACGACATACTGAGCTTTGATGGTTTTTTAGCGCATTGGGCAGTGGAACGGCCGGACTGGGCGGCGCTTTCGCAAGATAACCACCATTTCACTTATGGCCAGTTGGAGGAGCGCACCGCGAAGATCGTCGCGATGCTCCTTGGGTTAGGGCTGAAAAAGGGCGACCGGATTGCCTGGATTGGCAAAAATAGCGATTTATACTTTGCACTTTTTTACGGCGCAGCGCGGATTGGTGTCGTGACGGTGCCCGTCGGATGGCGTCTTGCGCCTGCCGAATGGGCCTATATCGCCAAAGACACCGGCGCACGCATACTCTTTGCGGGGCAGGGGTTTGAGGCGGGTGTACACGCATTGGCCCGCGACATAGCTGGTGTTGATCGGGTCATACCCGAAGAAGAAGCGCGCGATATGATTGACGCGACGGCCCGTACCGCGTTTGAACCTGCTGGCCCTGACGACGCTGTGCTGCAACTCTACACCTCCGGGACAACGGGTAATCCCAAAGGAGCGGTGCTTTCCAACCGGAACTTGTTCGCGCTGCGCAAAAATGCTGCAGAAGAGGCGCATGCCTATAGCAAATGGGACGATGATGAGGTCGTTCTCATCGCCATGCCCTGCGCGCATATTGGCGGAACCGGACTGGGCATCATGGCCATGGCGTCAGGCCTGCCCGCGCTCGTACAGGCGGAGTTCTCGCCGGATGGCGTCTTTGATGCTATTGAAAAAGGCGGGGCAACCCGGCTTTTCATCGTCCCTGCCGCGCTCCAGATGATGGTCAACCACCCACGTTGCCGCAATGTAGATTATAGCCGCCTTAAATATATCCTCTACGGGGCAGCGCCCATTCCGCTTGAACTTCTGCGTCAATGCATGGACGTGTTCAGCGCTGAATTTATTCAGGTCTATGGCATGACGGAAACCACAGGCACCATCTGCATGCTGCCGCCCGAGGACCATGATCCCAATGGCAACAAACGCATGCGTTCGGCCGGTAAACCGCTGCCTGGCGTCGAATTGCGCGTGGTGGATATTGCAGGGAACGATGTTCCGGTGGGTGAAGTGGGTGAGATTTGGACGCGGTCGTCGAACAATATGATCGGCTATTGGAACTTACCCGACGCTACAAAGGGCACGGTTGCTGATGGCGGCTGGATTAAGACCGGTGATGCTGGGTATCTGGATGAAGACGGATATATGTATATCCACGACCGCGTAAAAGACATGATCATCACGGGCGGCGAAAATGTTTATCCCGCTGAAGTCGAAAGCGCGATTTACGGACATCCTGACATATTGGAGGTCGCAGTGATTGGCGTGCCGGACGCAAAATGGGGGGAAGCGGTGAAGGCGGTATGCGTTCCCAAACCCGGCGCACATATTGATGCCGAAAGCGTCATTGGCTGGACGCGCGAACGCATTGCAGGTTTTAAGGTGCCACGTTCCGTTGACATCATTGCGGCGTTGCCGCGCAATGCGTCGGGCAAAATCCTGCGCAAGGACCTGCGCGCGCCATATTGGGCTGGTTTTGAGCGGCAGGTAAACTGAAGCAGCGTAAAGTTTATATCAGCGCCCGACGCTCACATAATTGAACCCTGCTGCGATTGTATCTTCAGGGCGGTAGATGTTGCGCAGGTCGACAAGCACGTCGCCCGCCATCGCGGCATGCAGCTTTTTGAGGTCCAACGCACGATAGGCGTCCCATTCGGTCACCAAGGCAACGGCATGCGCACCTTGCGCCGCACTGTAGGCGCTATCAGTCATCACCACATCGGGCAGAATCTTTGCAGCTTCCTCCATACCTTCGGGGTCATGCGCGTGGACGATTGCGCCGGCGTCAAGCAGGGTCTGTACAATCGCAATCGACGGTGCGTCACGCATATCGTCAGTGTTGGGTTTAAACGTCAGGCCAAGCAGGCCAATCTTCAGGCCGCGCACATCGCCACCCAGCGCGGTGATGATTTTGCGGCCCATAGCACGCTTTCTAAGGTCGTTTGCCTGCACGACCGCCTCGACTATCCGAACGGGTGTTTCATGGTCCTGCGCGGTCTTGAGGAGCGCGAGAGTGTCCTTTGGAAAGCAGCTGCCGCCATAGCCGGGGCCGGCATGCAGAAACTTCGACCCGATGCGGTTATCAAGGCCAATGCCGCGCGACACGTCTTGCACGTTTGCGCCCAGTTTTTCGCAAAGGTCGGCCATTTCATTGATGAAGGTAATCTTCGTCGCCAAAAATGCGTTCGCTGCATATTTGATCAACTCCGACGAACGGCGGCTGGTGAATAACAAGGGCGATTCATTAAGGAAGAGCGGACGGTACACAGCGCGCATGACATTGCGGGCCCATTCGACATCGCTGCCGACGACAATACGGTCTGGACGCTTAAAGTCCCCAATCGCTGCGCCTTCGCGCAAGAATTCGGGGTTGGATACCACCGCGAAGTCCAGATCAGGGCTTGTTTCGCGGATGATCCGCTCAACTTCGTCGCCAGTGCCCACTGGAACGGTCGATTTTGTGACAACAACGGTGTGCGGGTCGATCGCGCGTGCCAATTCTTCTGCAGCAGCATAGACATAGCTCAAGTCCGCATGGCCATCACCACGACGCGAAGGCGTCCCCACGGCAATGAAAACCGCATCACACCCTTTGACCGCTTCGGTAACATCCGTTGAAAAGCTTAACCGGCCTGCATCGACATTGGATTTCACAAGCGCGTCAAGGCCGGGCTCGTAAATCGGCATGATGTTGGCGTGCAGACGAGCGATTTTGGACTCGTCCTTGTCTACGCAGACAACTTCATGGCCGAAATCGGCAAAGCACGCTCCAGAAACAAGGCCGACATAGCCCGAGCCGATCATAGCAATTTTCATCAATTGTCTCTCTTAAAGGCGGCATCCGAATGTGTGCGCCTTATGATGTTATCCGCAAAGGAACAAGTCTTGGGACACTTGGTTTCGGGGCTAGGCCAGAAAAATCAATCTAATCTGCGCGTTGGCACGACACCTTAGGGCCTTTGTCAACGCGCGTTCGAGATGATCTCTGCTATTCGCTGGCTCGCATGCCCATCGCCAAAGGAATATCGCCCACGGGCCATCGCGGCATAAGCGGTGTCATCGTCCAAAAGAGCCGAAATTTCGCGAATGATCCGCTGTGTATCTGTCCCGATGAGCTTCGCTATGCCTGTGGCGACGCTTTCGGGGCGTTCGGTGGTCTCGCGCAGGACCAATACCGGTTTGCCAAGCGCGGGCGCTTCCTCTTGAACACCGCCGCTGTCGGTCAGCATGATATGGCTGATGGACAATAGCCGCGCAAAGCTTGGATAATCCAGCGGTTCAATCATGGCGACATTGGGTAAGTCCCCCAAAGTGGCATTCATGACCGTACGGACTTTCGGGTTCATATGGACAGGGAAAATACAGGCCACATCGTCACGCAGGGCAATGGCTTTTATTGCAGCCGCGATGTTCACCATGCCCGCACCAAAATTTTCCCGGCGGTGGGCGGTAATTCCAATGATTTTACGACCGCGAAACCGCGCCTCCAGCGGGGCAAGGCTGCTAATGAGGGTCGGATCGTGGGCGATTTTCTTTAAGATCCAATGCAGCGCATCAATCACGGTGTTGCCGGTCACAAAGACTTTATGGGCGGGAATGGATTCTGCGTGGAGAGCGGCGGCGGATATCTCGGTCGGGGCAAAATGCTGATCGGCAATACTACCGATGATCTTCCGATTAACCTCTTCGGGCCATGGCTGGTAAATATCATGGCTGCGCAATCCCGCCTCTATGTGGCTCACTGGGATTTTGCGATGATAAGCGGCTAGCGCGCCAACCATAGCTGTTACGGTATCGCCCTGAACGATAACGCGATCGGGCTTCGCGCTGTCCAGAACCACCCCAATTGTTTGCAGCAGGTGCGCCGTGAGCGTGTCGAGTGATTGTTCTGGGCGCATGATATCAAGGTCATAATCTGGAACGATGCCGCTGATCGATAGCACTTGGTCCAGCATGTGCCGATGTTGCCCGCTAACCAGAACTTGGGTATGCATATCTGGATATTGCGACAGCGCGCTTATCACCGGGAACAGCTTAACAGCCTCGGGCCGCGTTCCGAAAATTACCAAATTCTTGTACATCCACGGCCCCTGCATTTTTGGCCTGCTCTAGGGTCGTAGATATAAATAACATTTTCAAAAGTAACGTAAATTTATAAAAAATCTTTTTCCGCACCGCAGATTAAGGCAATGGCGCTTCTTGCGTTTTCATTTCCTGTTCCAAGCGGCGTGATGTCGCCTCGGGGGAGCCGGTATATTTGGCAAGCCGCGCATAAATGAGGGGGATAAGCACGAGCGTGATGAGCGTTGCAAGCGTCACGCCAAAGACGATCACTACACCAATGGCCGACCGCGCCGCTCCGCCTGCACCACCAGCAATCGCCAATGGAATAGCGCCGAATACGGTCGCGATGGAGGTCATCAGGATTGGCCGCAAACGCCGAGCAGCAGCTTGCTGAATGGCCTCGAGTATTTCCAAGCCCTCGTCGCGTAACTGGTTGGCAAATTCGACGATTAAGATGCCGTTCTTCGCTGCCAAGCCGACCAGCATCACAATGCCAATTTGGCTATAGAGGTTCAGCGTCATTCCGGTGAGGGCAAGGCCAATGATGCCACCTCCGACCGCCAATGGTACCGTCATGATGATGGTGACTGGGTGAACGAAGCTTTCAAACTGTGCGGCGAGCACGAGATACACAAGAAGGATGGTCAGGATGAATACAAGCATGATTGAACCGCCTGTTTCTTTGAAGGCCTGACTTTCACCGCGATACCCAACCGCCAGAACCTCTGGGGATGCAGCGGCTTGCTCTTCCAAAAAGGCCAAAGCCTCGCCCATGGAATAACCCGGCGCCAGCCCGCCCTGAAGCGTGATTGCCCGCAGCTTGTTGAAGCGACCCAAATCACGTGCGCCTGCGGTCTCGGTGTATTTTATCAAGTTGGCGAGCGATACCAATGACCCGTCTCGCGTCCGAAGCTGGATTGCAGCAAGATTTTCGGCGGTGGCGCGATCCGCTGCATCCGCTTGCACGATGACGCGATATTCTTCGCCGCGATCCAAATAGGTCGATACGCGGCGGGAACCTAAAAGCGTTTGTAGCGCCTGGCTGACTTCCGCCACTGAGATGCCAAGGTCGCCCGCGCGGGCCGTATCGACCTGAATCTCCATTTGGGGTTTGGTTTCCTTATAATCGGAATCCATATTCACGAGCCCGGGATTTTCGCTTGCCGCGGCCAATATGCGGTCGCGTGCAATACTCAGCGATTCATAAGTTGAGCCTGCAATAACGAAGTTTACGGGCTGACCGCGCCCACGTCCGATGGAAGAGCGTACCGAAGCATTGCCGCGAACTGCAGGTAATTCGGCGAGGATCTTGTTAATCTGTGCAACCACATCTTCGGTTTTTTCCGTGCGTTCTTCCCATGGTTTCAAAAAGACGAGGAACGTCCCGTTGTTGAAATCATCACTCGGTCCAAATCCGCCGGGTGTTCGCTGAATGACCGACCGCACGGTTCCTTTATCGATCAGCTTCACAATCGGTTCCGACGCCTGCAGCATATATTTGTCCATGGCTTCGTAACCAGTACCTTCAGGCGCAGAAACACTTACGTTCAGATTGCCGACATCCTCGGCTGGCGCCAGTTCGGACTGTAATGTTGTAAACAGAAATCCGGCGAACAGAAGAAATCCAAATACGCCTAGCGAGGCGGCTAAAGGCTTTGCGATAACCCGCGAAAGCAGATTGGCATAACGCTTCTCAAGCCTCTGGAACTTGTCATCTACCCATTGTGCAACCCGTCCACGTTCTTCTTTTTTCAAAAGCTTGGAGCATAACATCGGGGCAAGGCTCAACGCGACAAAGCCCGAAAAGGCGATGGCGGCAATCATCGCACTTGCCAATTCGCGGAACAGCAGGCCCGTCTGGCCAGCCAAGAACATGACGGGCACAAACACGGCGCAGACAATGACGGTGGTTGAAACGACGGCAAACGCGACTTGCCGCGTTCCGGTTACCGCCGCGACCAAGGGCGACTCGCCTTTTTCAATGCGGTGATAGACGTTTTCAAGGACAACAATGGCGTCATCGACGACAAGGCCAATAGCTAGCACCATTGCCAATAGCGTCAGCAAGTTGATTGAGAAGCCGAGGAACCAGAGGACTGCAAAAGTTGCGAGCAAGCAAATGGGCACCGTGACGGCAGGAATAATGGTCGCGCGCCAACTGCCCAAAAACAGGAAGATGACTAAGACAACCAGCGCTGCTGCTTCTGCCAAGGTAACCCACACGCTGCTGATCGCCTTGCTGATGAACAAAGAGTCATCGGAGCCTGTCGTGATCGTCATGCCTTTGGGTAATGTCGGCTTTATTTGTTCGGCTAGTGCCTTCGCGCTTTCTGCTACGGCTAAGGTATTCGCGCCGGATTGGCGCACAATGCCCATGCCTAGCGCCGACTCTCCATTGAGGCGAAACGCTGCATAAGGATTTTCCGGACCCGTTTCGACCCGCGCCACATCACCCAGTCGAACAAGTGACCCATCCGCGCCCCGTTTGACAATCAACTGGCGAAATTCGGCTTCATCACCAAAGGGGCGGCTCACCCGCAGCGTGACATTTTGATCTGTCGATTCAAGCCGCCCAGCGGGAAGCTCAACATTCTGGCTGCGCAGGGCGTTTTCAATGTCTATCGGCGTCAAGTCCAAAGCCGCCAAGCGATCCGGCTGGAGCCAGATACGCATAGACGGTCTTGCTTCACCGCCGATAAACACACGAGCTACCCCGTCTAAGGACGAAAAGCGGTCAGCCAAATTGCGATCAACATAGTCGCTGAGCTCAAGCCGCGACCAACCGGGTTTTGATACGACAAGGAACAGGATTGGCGATGCATCCGCGTCGACCTTGCGCACTTCTGGTGGCAGCACTTCTTCGGGCAAATCGTCCGCAGCCCCACCGACACGATCACGCACATCATTGGCGGCGCTGTCTACCGAACGGCCTGGCGCAAATTCGATGGTAATGTCCGACTGCCCATCGCGTGAGCGCGACGTGATCGTCTGAATCCCTTCAATACCGGCAAGTGAATTTTCGAGGACTTGCGTGACGCGGGATTCAACGACTGTCGCGGCTGCGCCGGTGTAGGTTGTCCCGACAGACACGATTGGCGGTTCCGTGTCCGGATATTCGCGGACAGGCAGACTTAAAAACCCGACAACGCCGACGAGCACCATTAAGATCGCAATGACGGCTGCGAATACGGGTCTGCGGACGGAGGTGTCGGAAAGCTTCATGTCAGACGAACATCAGCGCGCTTTGGCTGGAGCGCCGCTAGCCTTGGCGGGGCCAGTGCGCACATTGGTACCATCAGAAAGCTTCACCACGCCTTCGGTGACGATTTTGTCACCCACTTTCAGACCCTCAATAATTTCAACGAGGTTACCGTCGCGCGTGCCGGTTTTGACAGGCGTGCGCTTCACCTTAAGGTCGGAGGCAACGGTGTAGACAAAGCTGGTATCGCCTTCGCGGACCAAAGACAGTTCGGGCACGGCGGGAGCAGTGCGATTTTTCGACGTTATTGTTACGGATAACAGCATTCCGGGTTTTAATAGGGCATTGCGGTTGGGCAAAACGGCACGCAATGTTGTGGTGCGCGTTTGTGGATTAACAACAGGGTCAATGGCGCTAATGCCGCCCGTCGCGACATAATTTGGAAAGGCGGCGGCCTTTGCCGTTATGACTTGTCCTACCCGGACGTTGGCCAGCATTGTCTCTGGTATGGTAAAGTCGAGCTTGATTGAACTCAGATCGCTCACTGCGGCGATTTCGTCTCCAGCGCTTACTACTGCGCCAACAGAGATTCGGCGCAACGATACATAGCCGGAAAAAGGCGCACGCACGACACGGTCACCAATCGACGCACGCGCCGCATTTGCTAGCGCCTGTGCCGCAGTCGCAGAGGCGGTTTGCGCATCCAAACTTGCGTTGGTGGCAAATCCGCGGCGGTGAAGTTCGCGGATACGCGTTAGTTGCTGCTCGGCTTCGCGTGCTCGGGCCTGCGCATTGGCAAATGATGCCGTTTCCTGACCTTGCGCAAGAACCGCAAGCATTTGTCCCTTTTGCACATAGTCGCCGTCGGAAAAGCCAAGCTGCGTTATCCGCTCGGTAACCGGCGCTCGAACCGAAACTTGCTCATTTGCGTTAGCCGTTCCCACGGCGACGTAGACATCCGAAAATTCATGGGAGGATGCCGCGCCAATGGTAACAAGCGGAGTAGGGCGCTCGCGCTTCTCCTGGCCGTCGCTGCCACATGCGGCAACATAGAACATCAATGACAGAATGATTGGCTTACGCATTTTTTCACCGGTTGGGAAATTCAGGAAGGGGCTTACCTCAAACTTGCTGTTGGGGGAACTTATTCCAATCGACCAGTAATTTTCGACAAACGAAGCTGTTCTGAGCGAAAAACCTTCTTTTGACAGCAAGGTGGCCGCCTTCGGCCATCTTGTCTTATCTTGCCATCAATGCCGAATGATATGGTCAAATGCCGACAATCCGGCCTTCGTTCCTTCGCCCATCGCGACGATGATCTGCTTATAGGGCACAGTTGTGACGTCACCTGCGGCAAACACCCCGGGAATATTGGTCGCATTATGTGCATCGACTTCAATTTCCCCGCGCGGCGACAATGTTAGCGGGCCTTTGAGCCATTCGGTATTGGGGACAAGGCCAATTTGCACAAAAATGCCATCGAGGTCGATACGATGGGACTCATCTGTGTTTCTGTCGGTGTAGACCAAAGCCTCAACCTTCTCGCCATTGCCTCTGACTTCAGTGCTGAGCGCGGAGGTGATGATATCTACGTTGGGCAGACTGCGGAGTTTCTTCTGCAAAACAGCATCGGCGCGCAACTGTGAGTCAAATTCGATCAATGTGACATGCGCGACGATGCCGGCAAGGTCGATTGCAGCCTCAACGCCAGAGTTCCCGCCGCCAATGACCGCTGTGCGCTTTCCCTTATACAGTGGGCCATCGCAATGCGGACAATAAGCAACGCCTCTGTTGCGATATTCCTCTTCGCCCGGGACGCCCATCTGCCGCCAGCGCGCGCCAGTGGACAAGATCAATGTCCGCGCCTTCAAAGATGCACCGCTTGCCAGTTTGACTTCGTGCAGACCATCGGCGCCAGCGGGGATGAGTTCAGCCGCCGTTTGCAAGTTCATAATGTCGACGTCATATTCGCGAACATGCTGCTCCAACTGGGCGGCGAGCTTTGGCCCCTCTGTGTGTTGGACCGAGATGAAGTTTTCGATACCCATAGTATCCAGCACTTGGCCGCCGAAGCGTTCAGCCACAACACCCGTTCGAATACCTTTACGTGCGGCGTAAATCGCTGCTGCCGCGCCAGCAGGTCCACCGCCGACAACCAAAACTTCAAACGGTTCCTTGGCCGCGATCTTTTCCGCAGCGCGGGCGACGGTGCCCGTGTCCAGCTTTGCCATGATCTGTGACAGGTCCATGCGCCCTTGGCCAAATGGTTCGCCGTTCAGATAGATTGCGGGGACCGCCATGACCTTGCGCGTTTCGACCTCCTCACGGAACATCGCGCCATCAATGGCCACGTGGCTCACGCCGGGGTTGAGCGCAGCCATGATGTTAATCGCTTGAATAACATCTGGGCAATTCTGGCAAGACAAAGAGAAAAATGTTTCAAATTTGAACACGCCCTCAAGCGCCCGCACAGAATCGAGCAGTTCTGCCTCTTCTTTTGGAGGGTGGCCGCCCATGTGCAACAAGGCGAGCACCAATGACGTGAACTCATGTCCAAGCGGCAGGCCAGCAAAGTGCGTTTCCGCTGTGCCATCGGCACGGCGAATAGCAAAAGAGGGCGTGCGGTCGGCTTGACCATCAAAGCGTGCCGACAGCAAAGGCGATTGTTCGACCACGCTTTGCACCAGCGCCCGCATTTCCGCTGACTTTGGACTGTCGTCCAACGTCGCGACCAGTTCAACGGGCGTGCGCAGATTTGCCAAATAAGTTTTTAGCTGGGCAGTTGTAGCAGCGTCAAGCATCGGGGAGGCCTTTTTTAAGCAAGCACAAGCGTGCCGCGCACACACGCGGTCGAAATTCTTCGAAAAACGGTTTATTGAGTGCCGCGCCGTTTACGCAGCACCCAATATAAATTTAGATCTTACCGACGAGGTCGATCGAAGGCGCAAGCGTTTCGCTGCCTTCTTCCCACTTTGCAGGGCAAACCTGACCTGGATGCTCACGCACGTAAATGGCGGCCTTGATCTTGCGAACGAGTTCAACCGCGTTACGGCCAACGCCTTCGCAGGTGATTTCCATAACCTGAATAACGCCGTCTGGATCGACGACGAAGGTTGCGCGGTCTGCAAGACCTTGGCCTTCGCGCAACACACCGAAATTGTTGCTGAGGACGTGGTTCTGGTCGCCAAGCATGTGGAAGTTGATCTTGCCGATGGCTGGCGAACCATCATGCCATGCCTTGTGGCTGAAATGCGTGTCGGTCGATACCGAATATACCTCAACGCCCATGCCTTGCAGGTCTGCATATTGGTTGGCGAGATCTTCCAGTTCGGTTGGGCAGACGAAGGTCCAGTCGGCTGGATAGAAGAAAAATACGGCCCATTTGCCCTTCACGTCGGTGTCCGACACTTCGACAAATTTGCCCGCTTTATACGATTGCGCGGTGAATGGCTTAAGGCTTGAACCAATGATTCCCATGTGAATTACCCTTTGGATTGAGGAGAGTTTGATTTGAACTAATGTGCCTGAACACGATTTTGTTGAGTTAGTCTAGCAACGCTTTTTGTAATGACTAATCGTTTTTGTCGATGATAAATATATTAAGTCCTGACCCTATAGGAAGCGCTTAAGGATGCTGTTCACATCCACACGCGCTTTTAACCGGCTGGCCAACAAGAAAATGCCGCCCAGTTTTCGCTGCACAAACAACGTATCGGAGGGCGGAATGTGCCAGTTGCGCCGATCAGCCGCGATTGTCATGCCTTGATCGCGCATGTCGGTGACAAAGTCGGTTCGGCTAAAATCAAACGGCCCTGGCTGCTGGATCATATCAATCGCCGTCGCGACCAGCTTATCAATCTCGCTCTTATTCTGCTGCGCGGTTTGTGCATTCATAAAACCGATGTCGAGCACGGCCGCCAGAACACCGTCTTTATCGCCCGCAATACCCATGCTCAGCAAGGTTTGGTATTGTGCGACCATGGCTTTCGGCAGGGCCCGGGTCGCGCCAAAATCCAGTAAAACGACCTGCCGCGTTTCGGGGGCATATCGGTAATTGGCAAAATTGGGGTCTGTCTGCATCAAGCGGAATTCAAACAATTCCCGCAATACCAACCCAATCAGCAGCGTCATAATCCGGTCACGGTCCGCTTGCGGCGCGTTGATCATCGATTCAATGGGAACGCTGTCGATGAAGGACATCGCCAACACATTTTTACTGCTCAGCGCTGCATGATAAGAAGGCAGTGCATATTCGGGGGTATCCGCCAACAGCTCGCCAAATTGCATTAGGCATGCGCCCTCACGGGCATAATCCGCTTCCTCGTGTAACTGGCGTTTCGCCTCCGCCAACAATGCCGTGATATCTAGCGTCTTTGGAAGCACATTCGATATGCGCAACAGCGCGGCGACATTATCGACATCGCTATCGATGCTGCGGCGTACTCCGGGATATTGGATTTTCACGGCGAGGTCCTGATGATCCAGAGTAAGTGCACGGTGCACTTGCCCGATGGAGGCCGCCGCAATGGGCTGCTCATCAAAACGGATAAATTTGGCGCGCCAATCCTTTCCCCAATGGCGCGTCATGACCATGTTCAGCTGTGCTGGCGGCATATGTTGGGCATCGGCCCGAAGTCTTGCAAAAATGTCCGTCAATTCAGGTGGCAGGAAATCGCCAGTATCCATCGAAAAAAGCTGTCCAAGCTTCATAGCTGCGCCGCGCATTTGTCCGAGTTGGAGTGTGACCCGCATCGCATTTGCTGGCGTCATCAATAGGTCGCCAACGGTTGGCCTGCGGCCACTGGCCAGTTGCCGCGCGCCATCCAGCAACATGCTTCCGGCGATACCCGTCGCTATATTGCCGAAGCGGGCAATACGGGAGAGCCGTCCGCTTGGGACGCGCAGTCCCTTGGACGCGAATTGATCAGGGGGCATGAAATGGTGCTCTAGCAATGGGACAGCCTATAGATGCGATGCCGCTCGCCGTTCGACAAGGTATGGCGTTAAAAGAATTTACAAGAAATAGCTTTTAATCCGTAGCTTAAGGCAGAAATTCTGCTTGTGCATAAAACGTAACCCGTGCACCTACATGACAATGGGATGGTGTAAACATTTTAGGAGCAGGTTATGAAAAAGCGATCGTTAAACAGCATCATACTTATACTTGCTGCAGGCGTTTCGGCATGTGGCGGCGGCGGTGGAAGCGATTCAAGCGGCGGTACAATTACCGTTCCACCTGTGAATGTGACGCCTCCACCCCCACCTCCACCCAATTCGACCTGTAGCTTGCTTAATCGGCAGAATTTTGCGGGGTCCGTCCTGAATGAATGGTATCTATTTCCAGAAACGCTGCCAACATCACTCAGCCCCGCAGCTTACACCAGCGTGGACGACTATATTGACGCCTTAACCGCGACTGCACGTGGTCAGGGGCGTGACCGGTATTTCACCTATGTGACTTCTATCAAAGAGGAAAACGCCTACTTCTCGTCAGGTGCAACGGCCGGGTTCGGCGTGCGTCTCGCGTATCAAGGCGCACGCTTATTCATCTCAGAAGCTTATGAGGGCGCGCCAGCGCTTGCCGCTGGCATTGACCGTGGCACTGAAATTGTGGGAATCGGCACCAATTCTTCGAATATTCGGTCTGTATCTGAAATAGTGGCAGCGGAAGGATCTGCGGGTGTATCGAGCGCTTTGGGTCCGAATACCGTTGGGACCAGCCGCGTATTGCGCATAACTGATGCAACGGGCACCCGCAATGTCACCGTGGCCAAAGCGGAATATGATGTTAGTCCGCTGTCAACGCGTTATGGGGTGAAGATCATCGACAATGGCGGCGGGCAGCGTGTTGGATACATCAATATGCGCACGTTCATTCTGACCGCCGACAACCAATTGCGGACCGCCTTTGCGGATTTCCGCGCCAAGGGTATCACAAACTTTGTTATCGATTTTCGCTATAATGGCGGCGGGCTTGTCTCAACGGCGGAATTAATGGGCGACTTGCTTGGCGGCAACCGAACTAACAACGACATTTTTTCAGTCACGCGTTTCCGCGCTTCCAAGTCATCGCAAAACGAAACACGCCGCTTTTCGGCGCAGTCACAATCGGTATCACCCGTAAAAATCGCTTTCATCTCCACTAGGGCTACGGCGTCTGCCAGTGAATTGGTGGCGGCGGGCCTCGCGCCGTTTTTAGGGACCAACGCCGCTTTGGTCGGCAGCAACAGTTACGGTAAGCCCGTCGGGCAGATTGCCGTGGATCTGTCAGCTTGTGATGACCGAATTCGCGTTGTTGCTTTTGCGAAAGAGAATGCGGCTGGGCAGGGTGATTATTTCTCGGGTCTTGCGGGCACTACTTTGCGCACCACATGTGCAGCGGCTGACGACATCACCCGGCCTCTAGGCGACCCGCAAGAGGCATCGCTGCGTGCGGCGCTGGATTTCGTGGCGGGACGCAGTTGCACGCCAATCGCGCTCACCCAAAGCGCGCAAAGCACAGCTGCACGGAATGAACTTCGGGCCTTGCCTGCACCGAGAGACGCCAGCACAGCGCAGCGTGAGATACCGGGATTGTTCTAAAAGCATCCTGATGGATGCGCTCAGGTCGCCTGCGTGGCCACCTTGAGCGCGTCCAACACGCTTTGGGCATGCTCTTTGCGACAAATGAGCAGGTCGGGTATATATGTATCCGCCTGATTATAGACCAAAGGGCTGCCATCGATACGGCTGACGTGCAGACCAAAGGCAGCAGCGACGGCCGCGGGCGCGCAATTGTCCCATTCATACTGCCCGCCATTGTGCAGGTAAATGTCGGCCTCACCGCGCACGACCGCCATTGCCTTTGCGCCTGCGGAACCCATCGGGATGCATTCAGCGCCTAAAGCGTTTGCTACGGTCAACGCTTCTGCGGCTGGTCTGGTTCGGCTGACCACCATGCGCAGTTTTTCAGGGGCGGCAGGGATTTCGGTCGGCTGATCGCTCCTGAGAACCACACCCAAGCCGGGAAGTGCGACCGCGCCAATCACAGGCGCACCATCTATAGCAAGCGCAACGTGGACGGCCCAATCAGTGCGGCCTTCGCCATATTCGCGGGTGCCATCAACCGGATCAATGATCCACACGCGGGATTTTGACAGGCGCGCGTCGGTATCCTTGCTTTCTTCTGACAACAATCCGTCATCCGGACGTTGTTCGGCAAGGGCATGGATCAAAAACTGGTTGGCGGTTTGATCGCCAGCCTTACCAAGCGCATGCAATGACAGCAGCCCGCTTTCGCGCACCTGCAACAGCAATTTTCCAGCGGTTTCCGCCAAATGCGCTGCCAATGCGCTATCGTCGGCGACCATGCTCATTTTAACGGCATCAGCTGGCGAACAATATGTTCTGCGGCTTCGGCAGGGGTCATTGCAACCGTGTTCACGCGGATATCTGGGTTTTCGGGTGGTTCATAGGGACTGTCGATTCCTGTAAAATTCTTTAATTGTCCCGCGCGGGCCTTTTTATAAAGCCCCTTTACATCGCGCGCCTCAGCGACCTCAAGTGGCGTGTCCACGAATATCTCGACAAACTCACCCTCTGGCATCATCGCCCGCACCATATCGCGTTCCGCGCGGAATGGGGAAATAAACGCAGTCAAGACGATGAGACCTGCATCTGCCATCAGCTTTGCGACTTCGCCCACGCGGCGAATGTTTTCAATCCGGTCGGTTTCTGTAAAGCCTAAATCCTTATTGAGGCCGTGGCGGATATTGTCGCCGTCGAGCAAAAATGTATGCCGGTTCAACAGATGGAGTGTCTTTTCCACTTCATTGGCAATCGTCGATTTGCCCGAACCGGAAAGGCCGGTGAACCATAAAATCTTCGGTTTTTGGTTTTTAAGCGCGGCATGCGCCTCGCGGGTAATGTCGGTGGCTTGCCAATGGACATTTTGCGCGCGCCGCAAAGAAAAGTGCAGCATGCCGGCGGCGACGGTGGCATTGCTGATCTTGTCGATCAGAATAAATCCGCCCAAGACATGGTTGTTGGCATATGGTTCAAACACAATAGGTTTATCGGTTAATATTTCCGCGACGCCGATGGCATTCAGCTCCAACGTCTTCGCCGCCAGATGCTCCATATTGTTTACGTTGATCGTATATTTGGGTGATTGCACGGTAGCCGACACCGTTTGCGTCCCAAGCTTCAGCCAATAGGCCCGCCCCGGAGTCAAAGCCTCGTCCGCCATCCAGACAATGGTGCTTTCAAACTGGTCGGAAACCTCGGGCGGATTGTCTGCAGCAGCAATCACATCTCCGCGTGAACAGTCGATTTCGTCTGCAAAACAAAGCGTAACCGATTGGCCTGCAACAGCTTCGCTGAGCTCGCCGTCAAGCGTGACTATTTTTTGGATCGTTGATGTTTTGCCAGAGGGCAACACCCGAATGGCATCGCCTGGACGCAATATGCCCGTTGCTATCTGGCCGGAAAATCCTCGAAAATCGAGATTGGGCCGGTTGACCCATTGTACCGGCATACGCAATGGCTTGGCCTGATCCGCGTCATTATCAAGCGCGACGGTCTCCAAATGCGCGATCATCGGCTGCCCCGCATACCATGGCATATGGACGGAAGGTTCGGTGATATTATCGCCTTTGAAGCCGGATATTGGCATGGCGGTAAAGTCGCTTATGCCGATGCTGCTGGCAAATGCGGTATATTCGGCGACGATTGCATCATATTTCGCCTGATCATAGTCGATCAGGTCCATCTTGTTCACGGCAAGAACGATGTTTCTGATGCCCAGTAATTGGGCAAGATAGCTGTGGCGCCGCGTCTGCACGAGAACGCCTTTACGCGCGTCGATCAAGATTACCGCAAGATCCGCCGTTGATGCGCCCGTGACCATATTCCTTGTATATTGTTCGTGGCCCGGGCAATCGGCAACGATGAATTTTCGTTTTTCCGTGGCGAAAAACCGGTAGGCGACGTCGATCGTGATGCCTTGCTCACGCTCTGCTGCAAGTCCGTCCACAAGCAAAGCAAAGTCGATCTCTTGCCCTTGCGTGCCCATCCGCTTCGAGTCTGATTCTAATGTCGCAAGTTGATCTTCAAAGATCATTTTGGAATCATATAGTAACCGACCGATGAGCGTCGATTTACCGTCATCTACGGAACCGCAGGTGATGAACCGCAACAAAGACTTATGCTGGTGGAGTTTCAGATAGGCGTCAATGTCTGAAGCAATAAGGTCATCCGTTTTGTAAATGACTTGGTCGGTTGTCACGTGCGACATCAGAAGTATCCCTCCTGCTTCTTCTTCTCCATGCTGGCGGCCTGATCATGGTCAATAGTGCGCCCTTGGCGTTCGGAGGTGGTGGTCAGCAGCATTTCCTGGATAACTTCGGGCAGCGTTGATGCCATGCTCTCGACGGCGCCCGTTAGTGGATAGCATCCAAGCGTTCGGAAACGAATGGAGCGTTCAACCGGAACCTCGCCATCTTTCAACGGGAAACGTTCGTCATCAATCATCAGCAACATGCCGTCGCGTGTAACAGTGGGACGTGGGGCGCTGAAATACAGCGGCACAATTTCGATATTCTCAAGGTGAATATATTGCCAGATATCGAGTTCAGTCCAATTGGAAATGGGGAAAACCCGAATGCTCTCGGACTTCGCCTTACGCGCATTATAAAGATTCCATAATTCGGGCCGCTGGTTCTTTGGGTCCCAAATATGCGTCGCAGTGCGGAAAGAGAATATGCGTTCCTTGGCCCGGCTCTTTTCCTCGTCACGCCGTGCCCCGCCAAAGGCGACGTCGAAACCATATTGGTCGAGCGCTTGTTTAAGCCCTTCGGTTTTCCAAATATCGGTGTGCAGAGACCCATGATCGAAAGGGTTGATGCCGCGCGCGATCGCCTCGGGGTTTTGGTGAACCAACAATTCCATACCAGCATCGCGCGCAGCCTTTTCGCGCAACGCGTACATCGCCTTGAACTTCCATGTTGTATCGATATGCAACAACGGAAATGGCGGGGGTGCGGGATAGAACGCCTTACGGGCCAAATGCAGCATCACGGCGCTGTCTTTACCCACGCTATACAGCATCACCGGCTTTTCCGCTTCGGCGACAACTTCCCGCATAATATGGATGGCTTCAGCCTCAAGGCGTTCAAGATGCGTCAGGGTTTTGGTCATAGTTTTTTCTCGTCCTATAATCCTATCCTGTCAGAACTAAATGCATCCGGCAAACAAGACATTCTTGGCAGGGTAGATGGCACAGTTTTAGGGGGGTAACCGCGAACGGCATCACCCCACAATTTTTGCGGCTTGGAATGCCATTCCGTGCGAGGGCCGTCCTAAAAAAACCTTGGGCGCATATTGAATTTGGCGAGCCGAAGTGACGAATGGATCTACGCGGGGTTCCTTTACTATTGGAAAGCCTTTCTGCTGTAATCCATGATAAAACTAGACACGGGCTACAAGTTGAGCGACTATCTGCCGCCGGTTTGGAACTCCAAGCCTAGTCAGATAAACGTATCATGATGGCGCTCACGAATGTTTTGAAGGTCAGCTATTATGCATAAAAGGTCGATTTTTTTCGCTGTTGCAGGGCTTGCGGGTGTTGGTTCGATTACTTGGAGTGCAATGGCAAGTAATGTCGAAACGCCCAGTTATACGGTGTCCAGCAAAAGTGGTAATCTCGAGATCCGCGAATATGGTCCGACGATTGTCGCAGAAGCAACGGTCGAAGGGGACCGAGACAAATCGATACAGCGCGGGTTTCGGATAATTGCGGATTATATCTTCGGCAACAATCAATCGTCTACAAAAGTTGCGATGACTGCGCCGGTTATACAGCAGCCCAAGGAAAAAATTGCCATGACCGCGCCAGTTATCCAGCAAGCTTCTGGCAAATCATGGAATGTGCGTTTTGTGATGCCTTCAAAATACACGATGGAAACGCTGCCTAGGCCGGTCAATCCCAAAGTCGCGTTGATTGAAGTGCCAGCGATGCGTTTTGCCGCAATCCGCTTCTCGGGTTTCGCGGGTCAGGGTTCACTCGACAAGCATGAAGCTCAGCTACGAGCATTCATGGCGGAGCGTGGCCTAACAGCTGCCAACGCGCCCCAATACGCATTCTATAATGCGCCTTGGACACTTCCGTTCATGCGCCGGAATGAGGTTATGATCGAAGTTGCCGGCGAACCGAAGTAACCCATTTATTTGAGCAGAGGTAACAGTGTAACCGCTCCAATGCTGCCCATCTGCTTTGCGCCCAGCTTCGGTCATAGCAGCTAACGCGGTCAAAGGTCGAAATCTGTCATTCCCCCTCTCATCTTGAACGATCAGGCTGTGAAGCTAGCTTTCCCAGTTATTAGCGTTCTTGAGGCAGTAGGTTACAATGAACGGATGCGTCTCCCTCTTTCGTGCCGGAGATGAACCACGGCTGCACCGCGAAGTTCCCCACCTGCTGTTCGATGATCGTTCGCATGTGAATGACGCCGGCGAGCGCTTCTCCGCGCAGGCCTTCCAGCACGATCCTGATCTTGTCTTCAGCAGAAAAATGCTGCCGTGTTGCCTGGCGAATATCCTTTACGACACGTTCGGCAGAGGCCTTGGGTTGGCCAGAGTGTTTTGGTCTCATCTTCGATCCTTCTTCACTACGATGAGACCAAAACACTCCTTAAATCACAACATCAAATCTGTGCCATTGGTGCTGACGGGGAATAGGTTCAATTGAACCAACGAGTTATCCGGACTGATTATCTTTTGTCGAAAATATAATCACTTATCAGCGCACGATTATCACCGATGCTTTCAGGCGGATGAGATCGGATTTAGATGGGATGAGATTTACGTCCGATCCTTCGTAAACAGTGACCGATTGGATGGATGCTGATTGCAGAGCTTTTATCAGCTCCTGTTTCGATTTCGGCTTTTGGATCTTGGACAGCATCACCAATCATCCCTTCCATCGGAATAGATCGGGTCAGGTAGATCAAAGTCTTGATCTCCCCATGTCTGCCGAGGGGAATGGATGGATCGGTGACTGGTCTCCACCTTGGATCTGGAACCCCTGAGATCCAAGGATTCCTGAAACCGCTTATCAAGATCTTGAAACGTATTCTGGCGGTCCATTAGTCGCCTGCCTTCTTGAAGAACGTAATTAGTCATTAGTTCAACGAGGACTGACGTCCTCGTCCTGCCACTTGCGTGGCAGATCGCATCGAAACGCTTTCTAACATCGATAGGGGTGTTAAAGTTGATGAGGGTAGTATGCATCGAGGAGGGGTCCTTTGATTTATAAAAACGATAAATATCATATATTTATATCGTATTTATCTATCAGGATTCCTCATGCCTCGTGAAACCTATAAAATTGGCCTGAACACCACATTTTTCGGAAAGCCGCCGAAAAGCGCTCGTGTGAACTATGCTAAAAACTGGATCCCTTGCCATTTAGGTATCGATGCATTCATCGATCACGTAAGGGTAGGGGGTGGCTTCTCCGCTCACTTTCTCGACAGTTATCGAAAAACCAGCAATTTTATCTGCTCAGACGTCATCGCTGCCGACTTTGATAAGGACGTGCGAATAGAGGAAGCCCTTGAGCTTCCACTTGTGAAAAATCACGGAGCCTTTCTCTACACGACGCCATCTCACACAGACCAAGAGCATCGGTTCAGGGTGGTGTTCTTGTTAGATGAGACAATCGGTCATGCAGGAGACTGGGCAGACGCACTCAAGGGACTGGCACTCAAGCTAGGGTCAGATCCCAGCATAAAAGACGCCGCGCGGATGTTCTTCGGTAGCATGGACTGCGATGTCATTAGGATTGGCGGAACTTTGCCAAGTTCGGAAGTCGCTAGGCTCATCGCACATGCACGAGATGTGAGAGCGCGCAGGCATAGCAAAGCAAGGTTCGCATCCGGCATAGCTTCCAGTCTCAAACTTGCCGCTGATCAGATTATTGAAACAGCAGAAGGCGTGCCTGTCACAATTTCTGACCTCGCTCCCAACACAAGTGTCTTTTGTCCCTTTCATGGAGACGATAATCCTAGCGCGCATGTCGTCAGATCCATTAGAGGCGCTAACGGCATTCATTGCATGGCCTGTGACGCGACATTCTGGACGGACCAGGGTGATGATTACGACTTCGCAGCGTTTGATAACTTGGTTGATCAAAGAGCAGCTGCTGACGCGCTCAACGCGAAACCTATAAATGTACCATTTGGCCAACTGTTTCCACCTGATCCGAAAGTCTCAGTCATCCAAGAGCGCTTCCTACCGCCGATTTTATACAATCCCGGTGTAACGGTCATAAAAAGCCCCAAAGGCTCAGGGAAAACAGAGGCGCTCTCGGCACTCATCGAATTTCTGCGGAGCGCAGACAATCGACCCAAAAGCTTGAATAAAGATCTGCCTAAATCTGTCCTTCTAATCGGTCATAGGCAGTCACTCATCAAGGAAGCCGCTAATCGACTAAAGTTGGATTGCTACCTCGACGACGATGCGACGGGGAAGCACCGTGATGCGCGGTTTGGTTATGCAATTTGTCTGGATAGCCTGCACAAGATTGCAACTCCCGGCACTGCCTTTGCTTGGGACATGACCCGGATCACAATACCGCCCCGGAAATACGATCTCATAATCTTGGATGAAAGTGAGCAGGTCATCAGCCATCTGCTGTCTGAAACACTGAGAGAGCGAAAAGGAATGACCGAGCCCTTCGCATGGCTTGAGTTCATGATACGAAATGCCAAGGCGGTATATGCGCTGGATGCTGACCTTGGCTTGATTACGCTACACGCATTGAAAGAGCTCAGACCTGGCGATTGGCAAGAGCGATTGCACATCATCCATAACAAGCCTGTTGAGGTTTCTGCGCGGAGACCAATGACAATCTACAAGTCACGAAAAATGCTTCAGAACCGTATGATTCAAGCGTTGCGTGACGGAAAGCGCTGCTTCATCGCCAGCAACTCCAAAAACACGATCAATGTTTTAGATACGCTTCTTCGGAAGGAGCTCGGACCCAAGATTAAAATCATGACGATCACATCCGAGAATAGCCGTGGAAAAGCCGAAGTGCGTTTCGTGGAAAGCATTCAAACAGAGATATTGAAAGTACAGGCGCTCTTATGCTCGCCATCACTCGGTACCGGGATCGACATTTCATTCCCGGACGGGAAATGTGAGATTGATGAGGTCTTTGGATTTTTCTCACCACATGTAAACAAGCACACCGACATCGACCAGCAATTGGCGAGGGTGCGGAACCCCGGTGCGGTGTCCGTCTGGTTCGATGGCGGCAGTGCTAATTATGAAACGCACCTCAGCGTCATTCGCCGCCAATTGGCTGCGGCAGGTTTTGTAACTAGCGCCTTCACAGGCCGATTGGACGATGCTGGTTTGCAAGAGTTCAATGAGAACGATACGCTTCTGAACATAGCAGCGCACGTAATGGTCGCTGAAAGATCATCTCAGAATAGAATTCAGACGCTTTTTGCGCAATTGAGACACGCCAACGGTTGGGACATAACTGTCGCCGAGAAACCTGACCCTGCAACGCCGAATAAGAGTTGGAAGGACGCTCAGCGGGATGTGCGCGAGCGTAGGATTGAAGGCATCCTCAATGCTGACCCCATAGATGATACGACCGCGCATGAGTTGATGGATGCAAAGGGCAGGGGTGCCAAGCTTACCAATGAGGATATCTGCAAGCTGCAACGCTACGAGCTGGAACAAGCTTATAATCAGCCGGTTTCAAGAATGCTGATTGAGCGGGATAATGGTGGAAAGTTGCGCGAGCAAATGCAGGTCTACCGACAGATTTTCAATGTACGACCGGAGTTCGAAGGCTGGTTCTTTGATTTGCAAAAGGAAGTTCAATCCGGCCGTGCACTGCATAACAATCCTCTTTGGGTGCTATGTGCAGCGCTGCTCATGTCAGCAGGTCTTATGGATGGACCAAAGCTATTGGTGCGCAAGATTGTCAGAGGTGATGACCTTGAGCTTTTCAAGAAGATTTTGCGAACAAACCGGGTGTTGATCGAGGAGGTTTTTGAAGCGCCCCTACGCAGGGATTTTGAGAGCAATCCAGTCCGCCAACTGAACGCATTAATCGGCCACGCAGGTGTCAAACTTGCTCCGGTGAAGCGACGCCAAGTCGCTGGTGCAACGAACGTTGAGTATCGTATCGATAACTCTATATCGGCATGGGTTTGAACAATAACTTTTTTTAAAAATAAAAACGCTAATAGAAACCTATATAAAAATACTTCTTCTTTATACTAGATATTAGGTTTTTATTAGCGGTTAATATATCTATTTAATAAAATCTTCTAATGTGGCGCGGCGTGGGGGGTTTTGATCTTCATATGATGTAACAGTCACCTTTTCCCTTGATGCCACTCTATAATGAAGGTCATGCTCTGCACCCCATTTGATGAATTTACAGCATGTGCCGCATTCAACGCGATAACGGTGGGTATCCTGCGGTGACAACTCAACCCAATGGTGAGCAGGATTGAAGCACTGACAAGTGAACTTTATTGGATCAGTCATCTTGCTTCTTCTTGAAAAAAACAGGGTTATTGCTGCGTATGCCTATGACATTCAGCTATCCAGAAAATGCATGGATAGTTCATTGGATGTGCCACAGCTGGCACAAGAATTTGACCTGACCAACTGCAGAGTTAGGCGGTCAGATAGATCGTTGTTGGAAATTTCATCTGCGTTGATTGGTACTTCGGTGCCATCGACACTGACTGATCGTATAAAGACCTGCACGTCGTGCCATCCGGCCTTATCGTGACCCTTCCAAGCAAAAACGCTCAGAAAATGCTTATGCAGTTCGCTCTGTGGTGCGAGGGCTTTCTGTATTGCCGAGATCATGCTCTCTTTATCGCTCGCCTTTGAAAGTGACGCTGCCGCATTTGAGACCTCGGCACTGTCGCTTTCGTACGGGCACTCAAGTTCAAATTTCTCCTTGGAATCAGCATTTTCCAGTTCAACGTTCAGCTGAATTTTAGACATTATTCTCTCCTCCATTGACTAAAGCTTTTATATCCTCGTGGACCGGTTGATACTTAGCCTTAAGGTCTCCCCCATGGAAAAATGTCATAAGATCCTCCCGGGTCAAGGTACCGGTTTCAAGGAACATTTTTAGGTAAGAGCTGCAGAATTGGAGCGAAAGCCGACCTTGTTCTAAACGGTTCAGAACATCTTGGGATTTCTTGATTCCGTCCTCAACAAGCGAGCGAATGTCAGCAAGGCGGTTGGCGTCAGCAATGATACGATCCATGAGGATTAGAAGCAGATCATGCTCGATTTCTAGCGAAGGATTGGCTGCTGCAAGCTCTCGGGCGAGCAAATAGGCTACGCCTAGATTTTCATAGTCACCGCGTAAGCTGTCGACGATTACAACAAACCCGTATTTTGGCCGATAAGTGATGTTTCCAACCGCTTTCAAGACCGATGCTGCGACGGATGATTTGTCGAACACTATAATGGCTTGATCGCATTCACGGTTCGCTTGGGATTCGATAAGCTGGCTCAATGCCGTATCAGATTTGTTACCGTACCAGTCGTTTTCGCTGATGTCACCAAAGCGCACAGATTTGTCGAACTTGCATTCGATAACAATCTTGCGGCTATCGTCCCCATCCAAGCGACACAGTATATCACCTGTCTTATTTCTGGCGATTGAGCCTGGACTGTTGCCTGTCAGTTCAACATCGTCTTTGTAATTTTGCTCGGACACCAATTCAACGAGATAGTCACGGATGTGCAGCTCACCTTCAGCGCCCTTGACCGTGCTCTTAGCAAAGAGCTCGGCTTTCATCTCGTAAATCATTTTTAGGGTTTCGAGTTCGGTGCCGAGCTCATTGTTCGTGCGAGCCATGAACGCCGAAAGCCGGTCTTGTTTTAGGGCAAGAACGCCAATGTAAAAGGCTTTGATGAACTCAGCGTCGCGTTGGTCAGCTGGGAGACGGTCGAAATGCTCGAAGGCTAGTTCGTTTTCAATTTCGAGGTCAGATACCTCGATCCTTTTAAGACCTTGGTTTAGCTTTATGTGTCCCATGTGCCCTCCACTTCTTAATATCATCTCTGAAATGAAACTAAGTTGCAATAAGTGTTTGCAGTTCGTTCTCTCGGGGCAAGATCCAGTTATCTATTGCTCGGTTTGTGCCTCAAGGACTGGGATCTGACCGTCATGGTACGCTGCCGAAGCTAGGTTGGTAACAGTTATCGTTCATCGAGTGTTTTTTTGTGGGGGCAGCTTTGCGCCCTATTCTGTTGAAAAACTCCGCTTGAAGAGGGGAGCATGTTCTGATTCAACGTAACTGTAGTTGGGAGTTATGCTGATGATGGGCGAACGAACGGTGATGCAGGAAGCGCTGTTTTACAGCTTCAGCATTGAGAACCATGTGCCAGCGGATAATTTGCTGCGTTCGATCGACCGCTTCGTTGATCTGGAAGGCATCCGCGAGCATGTTCGGCCCTATTACAGCGACACGGGGCGGCCCTCCATCGATCCTGAACTGATGATCCGGATGCTGATCGTCGGTTATTGCATGGGCATCCGCTCGGAGCGTCGGCTCTGCGAAGAGGTTCATCTCAACCTTGCCTATCGCTGGTTCTGCCGGCTTGGCCTTGATGGCGCGGTACCGGATCACTCAACCTTCTCAAAGAACAGGCATGGCCGCTTCCGCGACAGTGACCTGCTGCGCCAGCTGTTCGAGATGACCGTCGAGCGCTGCATGGCCGAAGGGCTGGTTGGCGGCGAAGGCTTTGCAGTCGATGCAAGTCTTATCCGCGCCGATGTGCACCGGCAGCGATCGGTGCCTGGCGAAGAAGGCCTGCCGCCTGAAGCGGCTGGCCGCGCCGTCAGAGAGTATCTGGAAGTGCTGGATGACGCTGCGTTCGGCGGTGCAACGCCGGTCACGCCCAAGCGGATCGCCATCACCGATCCTGCATCGCGCTGGACCGCGGCAACGCGCGAGGCGGCGTTCTATTCCTACAGCACCAACTATCTGATCGACCTTGATCACGCGGTAATCGTTGATGTCGAGGCGACGACCTCTGTTCGGCAGGCCGAAGTAACCGCCCAGCGCAGAATGATCGATCGGATACAGGAACGCTTCGGTATCTGGCCAGAGCGCCTCGTGGCCGACACGGCCTATGGATCAGCCGCTAACCTTGCCTGGCTGATTGAGGACAAGAGCATCGAGCCGCATATCCCTGTGTTCGACAAGTCTGGTCGCAGCGATGGCAGCTTCGAGCGCGCGGACTTTATCTACGATCATGAAGATGACAGCTACATCTGCCCCGGCGGCTCCCGCCTGCGCCGGTCCAATCGCAACTTCAGCAATCCGCGAACCGGGATCAACAAGGATGGCACCATCCGCTATCGCGCGCGTCAGCAGGACTGCCAGGGTTGCGAGCACCGGCAGAGATGCACGCCGAACATGCCCGCTCGCAAGGTCACCCGCTCGATCCACGAAGGCGCTCGAGACCTGGCGCGTAATATTGCCACTACCGACGCCTATCTCGTCTCACGTCGTCAGCGAAAGAAGGTAGAAATGCTGTTCGCCCATCTCAAGCGCATCCTCAAGTTGGACCGCCTGCGCCTGCGCGGTCCCAATGGCGCGAAAGATGAGTTCCACCTCGCCGCCGCCGCCCAAAACTTACGTAAAATGGCCAAGGTGATCCCGATGCCGAGCCCCGCACCCGCCTGATCCGGAATGTAAGCCCGCGCGCCTGCATTCCAGACCGCCTAACAATCGTCACCACAGCCGAGTTTTTCAACAGAATAGGGCGCAAAGCGGACTGTCTGCTTGTGTGCGTAGATAGATGAATAGCTGCCCTGTTGGCCCGTTGGCAGCGTGACAAAGCCCTTCTGAACGATTGTTGCTGAAAGCTACCAATCCAGTCCGCGAGCACGTTGTGGGATCAGATGCGTTGACGGTAACCTCAGCACGATTGGACAAGGGTACCGTCAACAACATTAACATCAATGACCTATTTTAACCAACTGGGTCTCAGTTGCAGCAGTAACCAGTCACTATTTAGATGATGCCGAAATAGCGGCTGCAAGCTGGTCTGGACGAAGCGCTCCCTCGCCGGGACCCATATCTTCTGCGTCTACTAGCTTCAGCTTGGCATTCTTGCGGAAGGCCGCCTCGGTGGAGGGGGCAAGATCGGGACGGGCTACGATGAGACCCATCTTCATGCGGCAGGTAACATACTGTGTTTCACCCGCTTCTACCTCAAGTGCGAGGCTATCCTTTGCCTCGCTCTTTACTGTGAATTCATGACGTCCGGGTGGAGCGACCATTACGAAGTAGCGACCAGCGCCCAGCGAGCTTACCTTCTGGCCGTTTTCGTTGACCGAGCACCCAATAGCTAATCCCATGCTTCCAGTTCGGAAGAACACGACTTGTCCCTGTCCCACTGGCGGTGAGGGGATAGTAATGGAGGCGGCTTTCACCTCATTCGTTTCGGCTGCTAGCGCTGGAGCGGACGAAATGAAGAGTGCAATAACTGAAGAAACTAGAACTTTACGGATCATGGATTATTTCCTTTATTGTCTGGAACGTTGTTATTTGAAGCAGAAGCGGGATTGCCTAACTCTGCGCCCACTGTATCGAACCAAAACGCCTCTGCCGTCTTGGCGTCTGCGAAGGCTCCAGCAGGTATGTCGATGTGCTTGCCACGGATAAACATTCCCGGAAGACCCACTGCCACGCCCACTGCAAACGCCAACCCCTGTTGGTCGCGGCCTGCTCCGTTCAATTGCATACTCCGAAGCCGCAATTTTCTATCGCCTAAGCTTAGATGTCTGGCGGCAAGCACCAATTCACCGCCAACACCGACGCCAGTCTTCTTGGCGTGTATGATTTCACCTTGACCTTTAGTCCCGGTCGGGATGACCTCCCTACCATCGATTACAACTGGATAGGCTAGCGAGATTGCGAAAGCCTCCCCAGTGGTACTGGTTCTGCTGCTTAGCGCCTCGGCCAATTCAATTCGCAACGGCGTCAAGGCTGGTATGCACGTGCCTTGAAGTTTTTTAGCAACAGCTACAGCACAGGCGTCGGTGGATGCCGCGGGGTTTCCAGCCGGCAGCGATGAGGTTTCCTGAGCCATTGTAGGCGTTGCTAACAATGAAAATGTTGAGGCAACCAAAACTGCCGCTGAACTTCGCGTTCTCGTGAAATTCTTCATCTGATTTACCTTTGTTAATTTGGTGCCCGAACCGCCACATTTCACTGACGCCGAAATGCGAAAGGTAGTGCTCATAAAAATGGCGGAAGCTTATAAAGTAGCGCTCACTCATTTTGCGACAACTGCCGCAAAAGCTCAGTAGTAAAACGGTAGTGGGCCGCTCTAGGCGGCCCACTATATCCATTTCAGAACTCAAAACCGATGCCAACAGTGCCGCGGTTAGCTTGAAGGTCAAAATAACGTTGGTACTGAACAGATAGACGCATCGAGTTGCCGATTTTGTGCTGATATCCAACACCCGCTACAACATCGGTTTCCCATCCCGAGTAAGCCAAGAAATAGTTTGGACCATAGATATAGCCGCTAGTTTCGTAACGTGCCGCTCCAGCAGTCGCGAACAATTTTCCGGTCTCGCCTATTTTTGTGCCGACCCGAAGATTTAATCCATAAAATGGCGTGTCAAAACTGGTGTTGGTGTCGACTGTCAGTTCAGTGCCAACGAAAGCGCCAGACCCAACATCGAAGTCATAGCCAGCAGCGAGGCCGATGGTCTCTGTCGTTGTGTCTGGTGAGCCGGCTATTCCGCCACGTACTTCTATGTAACTTTGAGCTTGCGCTGCGGTGGCGGATATTGTTGCAACGGCTGCCGCTGCGATGCATGCAAATTTCTTCATAACTATACTCCTGTTGGAAATGTATTTCGTCCGGACTTTAAAGCTCGCAACAGACGGTTTTGGGACGCAGTCGTTGAGAGTGCGCCCCGAAAATATGTTATTTAAAAACCGTTTTGAGACTTAGAGCTTGAAGCCGATGGTCGGCATGAATGAGGTAGAGGTTACACCACCTTCATAATTTCCGTACCTGAACTCGGACCTTAAAAACGCTTTCGATCCGATCATCGTTTCAACACCGAAACCTGCGCTTACGCCGTTCAATGTTGATGTCGGGCTGACCCCAGTTTGCCCGCGGTAGGTGTATGTACCTTTTACACCGAGGCTCGTGTAACCAAGGACGCCATATATTTTAGTTTTGCCGTTTGTTTCATAACCCAAGCGGGCTTCCGCCAGAAGCTCTCTGCCCCCTTTGATGCACAATTGATCACCAAGGTTGAGGTAGCTGTCGTAACAATCTTTAGCGCCATTTTTTCCGGCACCTAGTCCGATACCGATAAAGGCATTTTTCCCGATAGTAGTATCAACACCTGCGCGCCCAGCGACGGAAACGCCACCACCATTGATGTTTATTCCAGCGGTAGCGCCAACCCAAGGTGTAGTCTCAGCCAATGCCGGACTTGATATGAGCAGCAAACCCGCTGCGGCAACGAATAATTTCATGGTATTTCCCTCGCTAATATTTTTGTGAGCGGACCATTTCAGCCCGCTGCGCGTTAACGAATATCCCAAAATGGGATATCAATCTATACAATTTATTAAGAGGTGAATGACGCGGTCTGTTTTTCTCCAATCGTACGGCGTACTCACGCAATGCCTCGTGGAGGCCCGCGTCGCCAAAGGCGTGACCCAAATCGAATTGGCCGAGCTGCTGGGACGCCCTCAATCGTTCGTTTCGAAGGTTGAGGGAGGTGACCGCCGTTTAGACGTGATCGAATTTCTTCAAATTATCACAGCACTGAACGTTGATCCGGAACCCATTATACAATCAGTTGCGGCAGCTATAGCCAACGACGGGGGCTGATGGCCTGCACTTCATATGTCCAAGCATGTTAAGCTTGGGAACGGAAGCGAGCGCCAGCAGCGGCATCGCATCGAAACACCATCTCCATCACCTTGTCGATCTGCTCATCAACAAACACCTGCCGCTCGATCAGCTTGTCCAACAGACGTTCCCGCGTTGGCTTACGCGTATACTTGGACAGTGCCTTGCGGCGCGCCTGAGCCTTCTTGATAGCGCGGTGGCCACGATGTATGGGGCACTCTCGCTGCGAGCCGTAGGCCACGTTCCAGCCCTTCACAGAGGCGAAGTGTGTCTGACCCGGCGGCAGAACCAGTGCGGTGCACCTACGGCCCGTATGCGGGCACAATGCAAACCAACGCTCCCCGCCATAAGGCAAGGGCTGCTCTTCCAGATACACCACGCAGTTAATGACCTTGCACCCGAACAGGTCATTGTTGCCGAAGGGGACAGCCTTTCCAAAATAGCGATTAATAGGGGTATTCCCGTTGAAGCCATGATTGCCGCAAATCCGCAATTGGCTGACCCGACGCGGCTATATCCGGGTGATATGGTGAATTTGCCAAAAGCGGGACCGTCATCGGCGGAGTAAAGTTGATCCGCGCAACATTGCGGTTTTTTTGAAAATGTGACGATAAAAGGCGGGGTGCGTAGCCCCGCCTTTTTTGGTTAGTTTCGCCAATGCGTGGCTGGCCCGAACCGCCCCACATCTTGTCATTACGGTTTGATCAAAACGAGATGACAGCAAGGAGCAATATACCGACATGAAAAAGCCCGCCGCTGCGCAAAGGCAGGGCGGGCTCAATTTCTATGCAGAATCAGTGCCGATTATTCAGCAGCTTTTTGCATGTCTTTGCCAGCTTCTTCAACAGCAGCGCCAGCTTCGGCAGTTGCGTCAGCGGCGGCTTCGGCGGTTGCATCTGCTGCATCTTCGGTGGCAGTCATTGCGTTTTCGGCGCCAGCTTCCATAGCTTCGCCAGTTGCGTCGGCGGCTTCGGCGGTTTCTTCAGCAGCCTTTTCACCAGCTTCGCCACATGCGGTAAGCGATGCTGCAAAGGCAAGAGCAGCAACAGTTGCGACTAATTTCTTCATCTTGGTTCTCCTAAGTCCCTATAATCCCTCGCGGGAGTAAGAGGGTAACGGATGTTGCTGGCTTTAGGCAACTATTTTTCCAGCCCGCGTGAAATACCCCATTGGCGGGCGACGGTGTAACCGAGATAGCCCGTGCCAAACAATGCATATAAAGGCTCTGGCAGGCCGTTCAGATATGCGTTCATGCCACGCGCAATATTGGCCGCGGCCTCTGGCTGCACGGCGGCAATCAACCCCATCGGGATTGCCCACAACAGCATGGCATACATAACATATAGAAAACTGGGCCGTGCGCGGCTTGTCCACGGATCGGCGGATTGCGCCTCCGCCAAGACGGCGGACAATTGGGTGCGCAATGCTTCCATTTCTTGACTGCCTTGCAGCTTTATCAGTTCCAGCTTCGCCGCATCCCGCGCTTTTGGGTCGGGAATGATTTTGTCGATCAGGCCGGCAATCGGCCCAATGATACCTTCAATGAGTGACATGGCATGCTCCTTTCTAATATTAACCAATACGGCTTGTTAGCCAGCCATATAGAAACGCCTCTTGCGCCGGGCGTGCTTCGGCCAAGCGGACATAATGCGCGCCTTGCAACGCATCGATTGCCTTGGTTAGAACGCCCTCCGCCGATGGCCCACGTTTTGTCAAAAATGCCTCCAGCGCGCGCAAAGTGTCCGTGCCGATTGTGCGATCTACGGCTATGTCTGGATAATCTGCGCCATTGCGGTTCAGCGCGTTCAGGGCGCGTTGCAAAAACCCGATTGCTGTGCTGGTGCCCATATTGACGCCAGTGTCAAATAACTCTTCTGCTAGGATCGGCGCGATTTGCGACACTTTATCGAAGGCAGGCGTGCGCCAATATTGCTTTGTGTAAATCAACGCTGCCACGTTGCGCGGCAAGTTTTCCATCTGCCCCATATAGCCATGTCGACGGGCGACTGATTGTGTAATGCCCCAGCGCGTTGGCCCGCCTTTGTCGGCGGGATGATCGACAAAACCGCCCTCGCGCGCAATCAGGCCGTCAATCAATTCGTCAATATTTTCCCGCATCGGCATATCCTCACTTTCACGCATAAAATAACCAAATAGGTTTTATGTAGGAAAGTAAAATGTGCCGAATATACGAACTGCGCGCGTTTGCGCGTCGTTGAGCTTTCATTTTTGTTGGAAAATTGGTCGGGACGACAGGATTCGAACCTGCGACCCCCACACCCCCAGTGTGATGCGCTACCAGGCTGCGCTACGTCCCGACCGCCAATGACCTCGCTGAGGCCAGTGGAAGCGCGCGTATATGGTGGTGGTTTTGGAAAAGCAAGCGCGCTGTCGACGCTTTGACGTTGCGTCAGCAGGGTGCAGGTGATAATCGCGCCCGATTGGTCCCAGGCGGCGCTGTACGTTGGCGCTCCCTTTAATGAATGTGAGGTCTTCCATGGAGTTTGTTATCTTGAGCGCTGCTGCCGGTGGTGCCGGTAGTTCTGCCTTTTTCGTGCAGTTGTTTCCGCTCCTGCTGATCTTTGTTGTATTTTATTTCTTCCTCATCCGTCCCCAACAAAAACGGGCGAAGGAGCATGAGGCAAAAATCGCTGCGGTACAAAAGAATGACGACGTCGTCACCGCTGGTGGCCTGATGGGTAAAGTGACTAAGGTTGCTGACGACTATGTTGAAGTTGAAATTGCGCCAAATGTGCGGGTGAAAGCGGTTAAGTCAACCATCGCCAATGTGCAGCCGCGCAATGCCAAAGCTGCGAATGATTAACCGTCGGGGTTGAACGGCTTTGCCGCCCGCCCCAGATATTGCCTTTATAGTTCGTTCGGAACCCATCTATGCTTGATTTTCCACGTTGGCGCATATGGATGCTCAACACCGTGCTTGTAGTGGGGATGGCCTTTGCCATTCCGAGCCTGCTGCCAACGTCGATGCGCGCGCAGCTTGCGCAATTTGTGCCCACACCCACGATCAATCTGGGTCTCGATCTTGCCGGCGGTAGTCATATCTTGCTGGAGGCGGACACGTCGCAACTATCAGGGGCCCGGCTCGAAGCTTTGGAGGACAGCGTCCGCACCGCGATGCGCCGTGCCAATCCGCAAATTGCGATTGCGGATGTCTCACGCGCTAACGGCGAACTCAGCTTTAACGTCAGCGACGTATCCAAGGTGGATGCTGCGCGGGAAGTGATCTTGCCGTTGATCAGCAATACTATGGGAACGCGGGATTGGAATATCGGCGTAAATAACGGCAACCGAATTATTCTGTCACCCGCAAGCTCTGGCGACGAAAACGCGCTGGACCAAGCGATGGACACAGCCAAGGACGTGATTGACCGCCGGATTAACGCGCTTGGCACGTTGGAGCCGACAATCATTCGTCAGGGTGATAACCGCATCGTCGTTCAGGTTCCTGGATTGGATGACCCAGAGGCGTTGAAGGCGTTGATTGGTAAGACGGCCAAGCTTGAATTCAAGTTGGTCGATGAACAAGCCGATCCCGACCAAACCGCGCAGGGCAAGGCCCGCGTTGGTAGCCAAGTTTTGCCTTATCCCGACAACCCCACTGGTCTGCCGTACATCGCGGTGCGCCGCCTGGGCGGCATATCCGGCGATAAGTTGGTCAAGGCCGACCCGACATTTGACCAGCAGACCAATGAGCCTGCTGTCACCATCCAGTTTGATTCCGAAGGTGGACAAAGATTTGCCCGGATGACTCAGCAAAATGTGAACAAATTGTTCGCGATTGTGCTCGACGGCCAGGTCATCTCCGCACCGCAAATTCGCGAGCCGATTTTCGGTGGCGTATCCCAAATTTCCGGCAGCTTCACGACCGAAAGCGCCAATGCGTTATCGATTTCATTGCGTTCTGGTGCATTGCCGGTGGATTTGACCATCGTGGAGGAACGTTCGGTCGGTCCCGACCTTGGCGCTGACTCCATCCGTCGTGGCGTGTTAGCTGCGGTCATTGGTACAACCGCCATTTTGGTGCTGATGTTCCTCGTTTATGGCCGTTTTGGCATGTATGCCAATGTGGCTTTGGTCATCAACGTGTTGATGATTTTGGGCGTCATGTCCTTTGCCAATGCGACATTGACCTTGCCGGGGATTGCGGGCTTTGTCCTGACGATTGGTGCGGCGGTTGACGCGAACGTGCTGATCAACGAACGCATTCGCGAAGAACTGAAACGTGGGCGCCGTGTGGTGCAGGCCATTGAGTTTGGGTATAAAGAAGCGAGCCGCGCGATTTTCGACGCAAACAGCACCAACGTTATTGCGGCGGTTTTGCTCTTCATTTTCGGTTCTGGACCCATTCGCGGATTTGCGGTGGTCCTTATGATCGGGATTGTGACCTCGGTTTTCACCGCCGTGACCATCACCCGCATGTGGGTGTCGCTCTGGGTGAAGCGCACGCGGCCCACTGAATTGACGATTTGAGGATATTGCCATGAAACTGCTCAAACTCGTTCGTGATGACACAAATATCGATTTTCTCAAATGGCGCGTATGGGCCTTTGCGATCAGTCTAGTGTTGATGGCGGCATCGGTGGGCTTGGTCGCGACCAAGGGCCTGAACTTCGGCGTTGATTTCATTGGCGGCCAAATGATCCGCGCGACATTCACGCAAAGCGCCACGGCGCCCGTGACCGAACTGCGCGAGACGGTGGGCAGCCTTGGTTATGGTGATCCGACAATTCAGCGTTTCGGTGCGGAAAATCAGGTTTCGATCCGCATGAAACTGCCCGAAGGCGCGGATAAAAATCCCGAACTTGCGAATGCGATGACGGAGAAAATCACCAGCAGTTTGAAGGCTGGTCATCCCGATGTGCGGATTGACGGGGTAGACTCCGTGTCCGGCAAGGTTTCGGAGGAATTGTTCGGCAAAGGGGTATTGGCTCTTCTGGCCGCCATGGCCGGGGTTTCGATTTATATCTGGTTCCGTTTCGAATGGCAGTTTGGTGTCGGGGCGATCTGGTCTTTGGTGCATGACGTCACGCTTACCTTCGGGCTATTTGCGCTTACGGGGTGGGAGTTTGACCTGAACATCATTGCCGCGTTGCTGACCATCATTGGCTATTCCTTGAACGATACCGTCGTGATCTACGACCGTATCCGCGAAAACCTGATGAAGTTCCGAAAAATGGAAATGGCGTCATTGTTGAACCTGTCGGTCAATGAAACCTTGTCCCGTACGGTGATGACCAGCGTGTCGATTTCGCTGCCGCTGATCGTTTTGGTGCTGTTTGGACCAGACGTCATCTTTGGCTTCAGCATGGCAATGGCATTTGGAATCGTCGTCGGAACCTATTCGTCCATCTATCAGGCAGCGCCGATTCTGATTTGGCTCAAGGTTGGATCACATAGCTTCGTCCCGACCGACGAAGTGATGGGTTCCAAGGCGGAGCGGATAGGCGAGGACTTCGGCGCGCAGCCTTAACGGTTATAACGTGCGGACGAGCCGTACGGCTTTGGCAATCCAGGCTGGGTCGGCCACAACCTGCTGACGTGCGCCGGCCTCCAGCGGCAGAAGGTGGAGCTTTCCGGCATCGCGGCCAAGCAAGCGGCCAAAGATGAACCGTCCGCCCGGTCGAGGCACAAGGACATCCAAATTCAGCGCAGTGGCAAAATCCTCCGCCTGTAGCTGCTCCAGCCATAATTCATCGCCGCGTCGATATTCGCCCATCGGTGCCGCAATACGAAGCCCGACCATCCTGCCGCTGACATTGGGCACCATGATGCGCTCCTCCTGCGTTGGCGCATAAGTTCCGTCCTCATGCAGCACCGCGGCGACAGGCAGAAATTGTTGGTCAGGCAGAGCAACGAGATCGCTGGAATCTACGCCCAAAGCATCTGCAATGCGGTTAATCCAGATGAGCGAAAGCACGCGCATACCCGTTTCAAGGCGGCCGATGGTTTGTGCCGTTGTTGGGGGCGTACAGCGTTCTGCCACATCGGCAAGTGTGAGGCCCTTGGCCCTTCGAACATCGCGAATTCGACTTTGCATGGAGCACTCCGTTACCAAATAGGTTTTTTCTTTCCTACAATATTTACCACATGGCAAGGGTGATTCGAACAGTCAAAGGAGATTATCGATGCCCGCCAAATCCCATTCGAACCGAAAATTTCACGATCCACGTATGCTGGTCGAACACCCAGTGGCAGAAATTCATGCCACCCAGCGCAGCGTGACGATTAACCTGTCGGAATCGCCGCTGTCGTGGCTGCATGCGCGCGGCCATTTGTCGAACCGACAAATGTTGGCAGGCGAGACATTGCGCGGAGATTATGAATCAGCCGCCCTTGGGCCGCATGTCACTATGTCGTGGGAGAATATTCCGCGCAGCCGCCAGAAACGCGGCGTACCATCGGGGCTGAACCGAACGGAACGGATGATTCAGGCCAAAAGCCGCTTTGACGGCGCGCTGACTGCGCTTGGCCCCGATTTGTCGGATATTGCGTGGCGTGTCATTTGCGTTGGGGAAAGTGTACCCGCTGCAGAGCGCGAGATGTCGTGGCCTGTGCGGTCGGGAAAGCTCGTGCTCAAAATCGCGCTAGATCGGCTTGCGGTCTTTTACCGCATTCCGAGCTAGGATGTGGAATCTTCGACCATCATAGCGAGTTCGAGCCAACGTTCTTCGGCCGCATCCTTTTCGGCGCGCAGGCTTTCGGTCTTGGTGGTCAGTTCGGAAAAGCGCGCCGGCTTTTGCGTGTACAAAGCTGGGTCACTCATTTCTTGTTCCGCCGCCGCAATCTCGGCATCTATGTCTGTGATGCGCTTTGGCAGGAGGTCATAGTCGCGCTGATCCTTATAGGTCAGCTTGACCTTTTTTGGCGCTGATGGGGCCGCATTATTAGGCTCCGTCGAAACGGTTTTTTCGGCCTTCTTGGCGGCGGGCTTGTCCCGCTTGTCGCGTTTTTCTTCCCAATCAGCATATCCACCGGCGATAATATCGACATGGCCTGATCCGTCCAAACCTAGCGTCAAATTGACCGTCCGGTCGAGAAAGTCGCGGTCATGGCTGACAATCAAAACCGTACCGTCATAATCGGCAATAACCTCTTGCAGCAGGTCCAGCGTTTCGAGGTCCAAATCATTGGTGGGTTCATCCAACACCAGCAAATTGGCCTCCCGGGCAAATTCTCGGGCGAGCAAAATGCGCGATTGCTCACCACCGGATAAGGAGCCGATCCGCGCCTCAATCAACGCAGGGTCGAACAGGAATTCCTTAAGATAACCCTGCACATGCTTGCGCACGCCGCGCACATCGATCCAGTCGCTGCCATCGGCCAACACATCGCGCACGCGCTTTTCGGGCGTCAGCAATTTGCGTTGCTGGTCAATGACGATGCCCGTGAGCGTCGGCGACAGCGTGATGCTGCCCGTATCGGGTTCGGTCTCGCCCGTCAGCATACGGATAAGCGTTGTTTTGCCCGTGCCATTTGCGCCGACAATGCCGATGCGGTCGCCGCGTTGAATGCGCAGCGTGAAATCCTTGATAATCGTCCGATCGCCAAAGCTTTTGCCAACATTCTGCGCGCTGATGACCGTTTTGGTTTTGCTATCGTCGCTTGCAGCAGCGAGCTTGGCGGTCCCTTGCGGGCCAATCATCGCGGCCCGCGCGGCGCGCATTTCCCATAGCTTGGCCAAGCGACCCTGGTTACGCTTACGCCGCGCAGTCACACCGCGTTCCAGCCAATGCGCCTCAATCTTCAACTTGGCATCTAGGCGGTCTGCATTGCGCGCATCTTCGGCAAAGACCCGTTCGGTCCAAGCGTCATAACCGCCAAAGCCGATTTCATTGCGGCGCAGCAGGCCGCGATCCAGCCAGAATGTCTGCCGCGTCAACCGCGTCAGAAACGTCCGGTCATGGCTGATCACCATGAATGCGCCGCGATAGCGCGTCAGCCATTCCTCCAGCCATTCAATCGCGGCAAGGTCAAGATGGTTGGTCGGCTCATCCAGCAGCAGCAGGTCAGGCTCGCTTGCCAGCGCGCGGCAAATTGCGGCGCGGCGCTTTTCCCCGCCGCTTGCGGTCTTTGCCTCGCGGTCCAAATTAATGCCCAATTGGTCAGCAATCGCGCGCACCGCATATTCAGGTGGGCCTTTTTCACCATGAATGGCAAAATCGACGAGCCTGTTAAATGCGCTGACGTCGGGGTCTTGTTCTAACATCACAATGTTGGTGCCGGGCACGATGACGCGGTTACCCTTGTCAGCTTCGACCGTTCCGGCCACCAGCTTCATCAACGTCGTTTTGCCCGCCCCATTGCGGCCAATCAGCGCCAACCGGTCGCGCGCGCCGATGAACAAATCAATATCCTGAAACAGCCAGCCGCCACCTTGCTGGAGCGCGAGATTTTCGAAAGCGAAGATGGGAGGTTGCGACATATGGGCTGGCGGATAGGGGGTAGCACCGGCAGGGGCAAGCCAGATTGTCTATTCAGCACACTTTGTCATTCCCGCGAAGGCGGGAATCCACGGCCTGACCTCAATGCCCCCGACAACACACCTGTGGTAGGCGGTGAGCGTCGGTTCATGGGTTCCCGCGTTCGCGGGAATGACAATGTGGATGTTGACGATGGCTGAAGCTTCAAGCAAAGCCCTTTTATGCGCACTATCTATCTCAACGGAAACTACATCCCCGAAACCGAAGGAAAAGTGTCGATATTCGACCGAGGCTTCCTGTTTTCGGACGCTGTTTATGAGGTTGTCTCCGTACTCGACGGCAAACTTGTAGATTTCGACGGCCATGTGCAACGCCTTGTCCGCTCGCTTGCTGAAATCGGCATAAAAGGCGCGCCAGGCGCAGACGATTGGCTCGCCATCTGCCGCGAACTTGTTGCTCGCAACAACCTCGAAGAAGGCATGATCTATTGGCAAGTGACACGCGGCGCGCCTGAAGACCGCGACTTTGTGTTTCCGTCCGCCGATACGCTGCCGACGGTACTTGCCTTTACGCAATCGCGCACGCTTGCGGATAACCCTTTGGCACAACGCGGCATTCGGGTGATAACGATGCCTGATTTGCGTTGGGGGAGGGCGGACATCAAAACAACGCAATTGCTGTATGCGTCTATGATGAAAAACGAGGCGATTGCGCGCGGCGCGGACGATGCGTGGATGGAGCGCAATGGCTGGATTACCGAAGGCAGCGCGCAAAACGCGCATATCATTACGCATGAGGGCGTTTTAGTCACACACCCGTTAACCTGCGAAATCTTGCACGGCATTACCCGTGCATCGGTGCTTCCGCTTGTGGCACAACACATAGAAGAGCGGCCTTTTTCCATTCATGAGGCGGAACAAGCCGCTGAAGCCTTTATGTCATCCGCCTCAGGCTTTGTGATGCCCGTCGTAAAGATTAATGGGCAACTAATTGGCAATGGCCAACCCGGTTCGGCAACCGTTCAGCTTCGCCATGCCTATATCGATTGGGCACGCCGAACAGCGATCTAAACGGTTAGCTTTGAACGGGAGTTTGATATGCGAAAATTGATGTTGGCAGCGATGTTGGCGATGAGCGGGATGATGGCCAGTGGCGCGACGGCGACGGAGGTGCATGTTACCACCGCCAATCCGGTCATTGACCTGACGATCTCAGAAACGATCGAAACCCCGCCTGACATCGCTACATTTTCGACGGGCGTTCAAACAATGGCGCCAACGGCAAGCGCGGCGGTCCGCGCCAATAATGTGCAAATGGCATCTGTAGTTGCGCGGCTTAAGACGCTTGGCATTGCGGATCGTGATATCCAAACCACACAAATCAATTTGAACCAGCAATTTGACTATCGCGACGGACAGCAGATTTTTAAGGGCTATCAGGCATCGAACATGGTCAATGCAAAGCTACGCGACCTGAAAAAGCTTGGCGCGTTTCTTGATGCGCTCGCGGTCGATGGTGCGACAAATTTCAGCGGACCCAGCTTCGGCATTGATGACGACAGCAATTTTCGGGAAGCCGCGCGCGATAAGGTGTGGGCCTCGGCCATGGCTCGTGCGCGGAGCTTGGCGCGCAAAGCAGGGTATAATGATGTCCGTGTGCTACGCGTCGAAGAAACGGACAATCAAGGGCGTTTTGCCCCAATGGCTATGGCCGTGCGTACATCGATGAACGACATGGAGAAATCCACACCCATTTCGCCTGGCGAACTTAGCGTCGGGGCAAGCATGTCCTTCACATTTGAAATGGTAAGATAATGGGTTTTGGACGTCACACGACGCGCGGCGTAAGCGCGCCATTCACTTTGCGTTCAATGCCGCGCGGTTAGGGAGCGATGATGTTACACCGACTTGTTCTTGCCTCTATGCTCGCAAGCATCGCCTTGCTTAGCCCCGTAACCGCCGATCCGCTCCGGGGGGAGCAGAATGAGGCGCGTCAGGATATGCGGGCTGGCAAGGTCAAGCCCCTACGCGAGATTGAGGCAAATATTGTCCCACGCATGCGCGGGATGCAGTATCTGGGCCCAGAATATGACCCTGCCGCACAAGTTTACCGTTTGAAGTTCATCGACCGCGACCGGGTTATCTTCGTCGACGTGGATGGCCGGACGGGAAGTGTGCTGCGGCAACGGTGATAGAATTTTGTGGCGGCATCCAAATCTGCTAGCCTCAGCGCGTTACAATTTATGACAAACTAAGGGAATGGCATGCGCATCTTGATCGTAGAAGACGAGCCCAATTTGGGTAAGCAGCTCAAGTCAACGCTTGAAGGCGCTGGCTATGCCGTTGACCTCTCGGTTGATGGTGAGGATGGCCATTATATGGGTTTCACCGAAAATTATGACGCTGTCATTCTTGACCTTGGGCTGCCGGAAATTGACGGGCTGACCGTTCTTGACCGCTGGCGTAAGGAAGGCAGGAAATTCCCAGTGCTGGTGCTGACGGCTCGGGACAGCTGGTCAGATAAGGTCGCTGGCCTTGATGCAGGCGCCGATGATTATCTCGCCAAGCCGTTCCAGACCGAAGAATTGATTGCACGATTGCGCGCGCTGATCCGCCGTGCATCTGGCAATGCGTCGAGCGAGCTGAATGTCGGTGATGTCCGGTTGGATACGCGTTCGGGCCGTGTGACGCTTGATGGTCAGCCCGTGAAGCTGACGGCGCAAGAGTATAAATTGCTGTCTTACCTGATGCACCATAAGGGCAAGGTTGTGTCGCGGACGGAACTCATCGAACATATTTATGATCAGGATTTCGACCGTGATTCTAACACTATTGAGGTTTTCGTGACTCGCATCCGCAAGAAACTGGGACAGGACGTGATTTCGACAATCAGGGGCCTTGGCTACAGTCTTGAGGAACCCGTCAACTGAATCCGCCAGTCGCCATTATGTCCGTACCAAAGCCGCCAACCTGGCGCAGCCAATTCCAAAGCACGGGATCGCTTACCCGCCGGATGATCCTGACGGCAGCTGCGTGGATTACGATTTTGCTCATCGGCGGGGGCGCTGCGCTGGACCGCGTGTTGACCAATTCGGTTGAACAGAATTTTGATACTCAGATCGAATATGTTCTGACCGCGATGATTGCTTCTGCAGAAATCGGCCCTGACGGAGAAATCCGGATGAACAGGCCGTTGGGCGACCAACGTTTTCTGGAACCGAACAGCGGCCTTTACTGGCAGATTACGGGCAAAGACGCGATGCCATTTCCCTCTCGCTCGCTATGGGACCGCGCGCTTAGACCGCCGGTTCGTCATAAAGATCAGGCGGTGCATTTTCGGAACAGTGATGAATTTCCTGACGAACCGCTGCGCATCGCAGAGCGCTCGATAAAGCTTCCGGACTCCGATGTTGCTTGGACATTCATGGTGGCGCAGAGCCGTGATAGTCTTGATGCGCAGATTCAGGAACTGCGCTCTGTATTGGTGACAAGCTTCTTTCTGCTAGCGCTTGGCCTTATCATTTTGGCGGCATTACAGACATTTTATGGTCTGTGGCCGCTGCGCGCGGTGCGCATGGCGATTGCGCAAATGCGCAGCGGTCAGGAAAGCCGAGTGACCGATGCCTTACCCGATGAGGTGATGCCGATGGTGAATGAGTTAAACGCCCTGCTCGACCATAATGAGCAGCAAGCCGAAGAATCGCGCCGTCATGCCGGTAACCTTGCGCACGCGCTCAAGACGCCGTTAACGGTCATCATGAATAGCGCGACCGCGCAAGCCCCTGATATATCGGAAACGGTCATCCGCGAAGCCACAACGATGCGGCGTCAGGTGGATCATCATCTGGCCCGCGCCCGCGCCGTTGGCCGCCGAGGCCATAGCCACAGCCGCGCGTTGGTCTGGGGCAGCTTAGAATCGGTGGAACGTGCCGTTGGCCGTCTCTATGCGCATGTCCGACTCGATATGGCCGGAGATAAGGCAATTGTCGCACGGGTGGAACGGCAGGATCTGGATGAAATGCTCGGTAACCTGATCGAAAACGCGGCCAAATATGGCGGCGGCAGTGTGTTTGTGACGGTCGGGGATGCAGGCGATTTTGTGGAAATAATAATCGAGGATGATGGCAAAGGCATCCCCGAAAGCGAGCGCGAGCGGTTGTTTGATCGCGGTGCGCGGCTGGATACTGGCAAGCCTGGTACGGGCCTTGGTCTCGCGATCGTCCGCGACGTTGTCGAAATTTATGGCGGGACTGTCGCGTTAGAAGAAAGCGAGGAGCTGGGCGGACTTTTGGTCAGACTGCGCTTACCAAAAGCGACAAGCTGATTAACTTCCGTCGCGAATTTGCTGATGATGGCGGATGACTTCATCAATGATGAAGCGCAAGAATTTCTCGGTGAAATCAGGGTCAAGCTTGGCGTCATGTGCCAATTGCCGAAGCCGCTCTATCTGCCGCTCTTCGCGTGCGGGGTCTGCGGGTGGCAACGATGACTTTGCTTTAAACTCACCCACGGCCTGCGTTATCTTGAACCGCTCGGCGAGCATGAAAACGAGGGCAGCATCGATGTTATCGATACTGTCGCGAAAGCGGGCGAGGGTGTCTGCGTCGTTCATTGACGCCATCTGTGCCGATATTGACCGCAACGGACAAGGGAAAATACGCCATTTGCACTTGCCTATCCACGCTGCGCGCGTCACAGCGATCAGATTATGACGGCAACTATCCACAAAATCGGCGGACATCAGGCGCCATCGCTCGACCCAATTTTGAAATTGGTCGCTTTGGGCATGAATAAGGTCAATGCGGTCATTCTGGATCGCATGCAGTCCGAAATTCCGCTTATTCCCGAACTGGCAGGCCATTTAATTGCCGGCGGTGGCAAACGTATGCGGCCAATGCTTACCCTGGCCTGCGCGCAGTTGCTCGATTATCCTGGCAATCGTCATCACAAATTGGCCGCAGCCGTGGAGTTTATTCACACCGCGACCTTGCTGCATGATGATGTTGTCGACGGCAGCGACATGCGACGTGGCAAAACTGCGGCGAACCTCATTTTCGGGAACCCAGCGGCTGTGCTGGTCGGCGATTTTCTGTTCAGCCGGTCGTTTGAGCTGATGGTCGAGGATGGTTCGCTGAAGGTTCTTAAAATCCTGTCGAACGCATCGGCGGTGATTGCGGAAGGCGAGGTCAACCAGTTGACTGCGCAGCGGCAGATTTCGACGACGGAAGAAAAATATCTCGACATCATTGGTTCGAAAACGGCGGCTTTGTTTGCTGCGGCGTGCAGGATATCTGCGGTTGTCGCCGAAAGCGGAGAGGCGCAGGAAATGGCGCTGGATGCCTTTGGCCGCAATCTTGGTATTGCGTTCCAGCTTGTTGACGATGCGATCGACTATGTCTCCGACGGCGCGACCATGGGCAAGGACAGCGGCGACGATTTCCGCGATGGCAAGGTTACACTACCCGTCATTCTCGCGCATTGCCGTGGCAATACCGAAGAGCAGAAATTTTGGCGCGACGCGATGCTGGGTAACCGGGTAAGCGACGCCGATTTGGCCCATGCCCGCCAATTGTTGCGTGCGCATCATGCCATTGACGACACATTGGATCGGGCGCGGCATTATGGTCAGCGCGCGATTGATGCGATTGCGCATTTCCCTGCAGGCGAAGCCAAATCTGCGCTGACTGAGGCAGTGGAATTCGCAATAGCCCGCGCATATTGACGGACGCAGCGGTGCCGTCCGCGCTTAAGATGACCGAAGCATTGCCTGTCATGGCGGTTATGCCCGATTTGCTGGCATCGATGCGCGCTGCTCCCAACGCTGTTCTTATCGCCCCGCCGGGCGCTGGCAAAACCACTATGGTTGCGCCTGCTTTATTGCATGAGACTTATTGCACTGGCCAAATCCTATTGCTGTCACCACGCCGCTTGGCCGCGCGCATGGCGGCGGAACGTATCGCCGAAAATTTAGGTGACACGGTCGGCGGACGGGTTGGATACGCGACACGGCTCGATAGTAAACATGGCCCGAATACCCGCATATTGGTGATGACTGAGGGTATTTTCCGCAATCGGATTATCAGTGATCCTGAGCTATCAAGCGTATCAGCTGTGCTGTTTGACGAAGTCCATGAACGCAGCATCGATAGCGATTTCGGGCTCGCGCTGGCGTTGGAGGCGCAAGCCGCTTTCCGTCCTGATCTGCGCTTGCTGGCAATGTCGGCGACTTTGGATGGTGCGCGTTTTTCAACCTTGATGGGCAATGCGCCGGTATTGGAAAGCGAAGGCAAAATATGGCCTTTGGAATATCTTTATGTCGGCCGCAGGACCGAACTGCCGATTGAAACCGACATTGTGCGCATATTACGTCAGGCGCTATCGGAGCAGCAGGGCGATATATTGGCGTTTCTGCCCGGCGTGCGTGAGATTGACCGTGCCTTTGACGCTTTGGGTGATTGCGGTCCAGATATCGTGGTGCACAGGCTGCATGGGCAGATTGACCCAGCGGACCAAAGGCTTGCGGTTCGCCGCGACGCGCATGGCCGCCGCAAGGTCATTTTTGCCACAAACATTGCCGAGACCAGCCTGACCATCGACGGGGTGCGGGTCGTGGTCGACAGCGGCCTTGCACGACGCGCGCGCTTTGACCAGGCGGCTGGTGTCACGCGGTTGGTAACAGAGCGGGCAAGCCTGTCTGCCGCAACCCAGCGCGCCGGGCGTGCCGCGCGGCAACAGGCTGGGATTGCCTATCGGCTGTGGGAGGAGGCAGGCAACGGTGGCCTGCCGCCATTCGACCCGCCGGAGATTCTGGAGAGCGACCTTGCACCCTTGTTGCTCGATTGTGCGCGTTGGGGCGAGAACGACCCTGCAAAACTCCGTTGGCTTGATCCGCCGCCCGCCGCCGCCGTGCAGCAAGCGCACAAATTGCTTTTGTCGGTTGACGCGCTGGATCCGCAAGGCCGCATCACAGCGCACGGAACCACGCTTGCTAACCTTCCCTTGCCGCCGAACCTTGCGCATATGGTTGTGACCGCCGCCCATAATGGGCAAGCGCAGGACGCGGCGATGTTGGCGATTTTATTGCAAGAGCGCGGTCTGGGTGGGCAAAGTGACGACATTGACGCCCGCTATGAACGCTTTGTGCGGGAACGTGGGCCAAAGGCAGAAGCCGCACGCAAGTTGGCCGAGCGCATTGCGCGGTTGTGCAGCGGTAAAGCCGATGTCGACCCTTTAAGCATCGGCGGATTGATCGCCACAGCATATCCTGAACGCATTGCGAAGCGCCGCGATGCCAAGGGCGAGAAATGGATCAGCGCAATGGGACGCGGGCTTCAGCTTGACGCTGCATCGCCTCTCGCAAGCGCAGAATGGCTTGCCGTTGCTGATGTGCAAGGCGCGGCATCGGGCGCGCGGATATTGTCAGCGGCGGCGCTGACCGAGCCCGAAATCATGGGGCGTTTTGCGCATCGCATCATCAGTCAGGAAATCCTGTCTTATGATAAAAATGCTGACCGCGTGGAGGCACGCACGCAGCGGCGACTTGGCGCGATTGTGCTGAGCGAGGGGCGAGTCGAAAAGCCTGATCCTGAGGCCCTTGCCAACGCTTTGTTGGCCGCTGTGCAGGATATGGGAATCGACATTTTGCCTTGGTCGGCATCGGCCCGCGCGCTTCGGGAACGCGCGCTGTTCGCAGATATTGCGACGCTTAGCGACGATGCTTTGGCGCACAGCGCGGAACAATGGCTTCTGCCCTTGCTTGCTAAGGTGAACCGCCTGCGTGATGTTGCGCCATCGGCTTTGGCGCAAGCACTGGACAATATGCTCGGATGGGATGCGCGCACGCGCATTGACCAAATCGCGCCCGCTTCTTTCAAAAGCCCCGCCGGAACCGCGCATGATATCGATTACGCTGCCGAGGCTGGGCCAACCGTCGAATTGCGCGTGCAGGCTTTGTTCGGCCTTGATACCCACCCGTTGGTAGGCGTTGACCGCATACCACTCGTTCTTAGCCTAACCTCGCCTGCTGGCCGTCCTATTCAGACCACGCGCAACCTGCCGGAATTCTGGCGTGGAAGCTGGCGTGACGTGGCCAAAGAAATGCGCGGCCGTTACCCCAAACATAACTGGCCCGACGCGCCGTGGGAAAGTGTCGCCAGCCTTAAGACCAAAAAAGCACAAGCGCGCGATACGCCCCGCAACGCTTGACGACTCAGATGCTGTTCGGGCAAGGCGTTGGCGAATTAACCGTCAGGAAGCACAATATGTCCGCCCGCATCTTTCAACGCCCCAAAAATGCCATGCAGTCGGGTAGTGGTCGCCGCGAATGGGTGCTGGAATATGTTCCGGCAGAACCGCGCAAGGCGGATCCACTCATGGGCTGGGCGGGATCAGGCGATACGCAATCGCAAGTGCAATTGACCTTCCCAAGCTTGGACGCAGCGCGCGCTTTTGCGGAGAAAAAGGGGATCGCGGCGACCTTTATCCCAACGCCGCCTAAAACGCTGAAGCTGCAGGCTTATGCGGATAATTTTCGTTAAGCGATCATTCCGGGCAGCATCAGTAGCTTGACGTCAACGACGCAGCCCTCTGCGCGCTTTTCCTGAACAAATTTAGGCAAGTCGGCCAAGGCGACGCGGTGGACAATGATATTCTCACCATCAACACCGCCACCTTCGCTTACTTTGGTTAAACCAAACGCGCGGACGAGCGAGAAGCTTTCGCTGACCATGCCGGGTGACGAGAAATACTCGCCAACGATCTCCAGCTGGTCGGCACGATAGCCGGTTTCTTCTTCTAACTCGCGCGCAGCAGACACCAACGTGTCCTCACCCTCTTCATGGTCACCAATCAGACCTGCAGGCAGTTCAATACAATTTGCGCCAAGCGGAACGCGATATTGCTCGACGAGCAGGACATGCTCATCCTCCATAGCAAGGATTACCGCTGCCTTGATACCGCGCGCGCGGCTGACATATTCCCATTTTCCGCGCGTCTTGGCCGTGATGAAGCGACCTTGCCACATCACGGTTTCTGCATCGTCTGGTTCCGTCATAATTCGATGAGCCTGTCGGGTAGTTCGTTGGAGTTTTCGCAGCCCTTCGGGAAATGTTCCGCTAACACCACACCCATTTGCGCCACCGCTGTAGCAACGCCAGCACCGGGGTTTCCGGCCCTTACCTGATCTAGCAACGCAACCATTGCGTCACCCCAAACCTCTGGCGCAACCTTGGACGCGATTGCCGCGTCGGCCAAGATTTCCGCGCGATGCTCTTTCATCGACAGATACAAGAGCACGCCAGTTCGGCCCATTGTTTTGGATTCGGCTCCGACCTTAAACAGGCTCATTGCCCGGCGACGGACGCGTGCCAGTTTTGTCGCTTTGGGCGTGAGGGCCAGACGTAAGGGTATCCATTTTAGGATCAACCACGTTCCAACCCATTTCAACGCAACCGCCACCAACAAAAAGGCCAGATATTCACTTATGGTATATTCATAGCCCCATCCACCCGACAATCGGTTGATCAGGCCAATGTAAAACTCGGAAAAAAATGCATATGTCGCCAAGGCAATAAATGCGACGGCGCTGGCCCATGCCATAGGGATGTCGTCATAATGGTCCGAAATATCCGTCACAATTGTGACGATTTCACCGCTTGTATGTTGTTCCGCGTCGGCGACAGCAGCTGTCACCAAAGCATGGTCGGCTGCGCTCATTTGGCTGATTTTACCTAAGGCCATATCAAATAATCCTACCAACCACCTGACGCGCCGCCGCCGCCAAAGCTGCCGCCTCCGCCGCCAAAACCACCAAAGCCGCCGCCTCCAAAACTACTGCCGCCGCCGCCAAATCCGCTGCCACCACCCCAAATGATGACGGGACCCATGCCGCCACGTCGATGCTTTCGCCCGCCACCATTTATGGAACGGAACATCGGCAGGAATACGAAGAAGATGAGGAAGAGCACAAAGATGATCGCGCTAATTGGGCCGCCTTCATCGCGATCACGGGGTTGTTGGGCTGCGCTTGCAATCTTGGCCGCCTCTTCAGCGGGAAGTTCGAGTTGCGTGACAATGCGGTCAACGCCCGCATTGATGCCACCGGCAAAATCACCGCCCTTAAACCGAGGCGTGATGTCGTTGCGAATGATCGTCGAGGACAAACCATCTGTCAGTACAGGCTCAAGGCCATAGCCCACCTCAATCCGCATTCTGCGTTCATTGGGGGCAATAATCAGGATCGCGCCATTGTCCTTCTCGGTCTCGCCTTTGCCATCCTGACCCAATGCCCATTCCCGACCCAGCCGGTAGCCATAATCGGATATCTCATAGCCTTCGAGGCTGCTCAGCGTTGCCACCACTAGTTGCCGCTTGGTGCGGGTTTCCAGCCCCGCCAGCTTGGCAGTGAGCGCGGCCTCTTGCTGCGGGTCAAGCAGATCTGCTTGATCCACCACACGCCCCGTGAGCTTAGGAAAATTTTGCGCAGTTGCTGCTTGGCCGGTGAGGGCCAGCAGCAGCGCAATCATAAGGCCTAGGGCCTTTTTCATGTTCAATTCCCCAATTTGGCCTTAGGCCGCAGGCGCCATATCCAGCGTCGGTGCGGTCTCTGCACCTTGTGTTGTGGTTTGGTAGGGAACCATGGGCTTTGCGCCGTGGATGATCTTTGCACCAATGATGTCGGGGAATGTCCGAATGGTGGTGTTATACCCACGCACAGCTTCGTTATAATCGCGCAGCGTAATGCGCACGCGGTTTTCCTGACCTTCTAACTGGTCCTGCAATTTCAAATAGCCTTCCTGGCTTTTTAACTGCGGATATTGCTCGACCGAAACCAGCAAGCGCGACAGGCTGCCCGACAATTGATTCTGTGCCGCCTGAAACGCCGCCATCTTTGCAGGGTCGCTCAAGTCGTTAGGGTTGACCTGAATGTTGGGTGAGGTGGCTTGCGCCCGGGCCTGTATGACTTCCGTCAGGGTCTTGTTTTCCTGCGCCGCCGCGCCTTTGACGATATTGGCTAGGTTGGGAATGAGGTTAGCGCGCTCTTGAAAAGCGGCCTGCACATCAGCCCACTTCGCCTTGGCATTTTCTTCAGCCGTCGGAACGCTGTTTATACCGCATCCGGCTAAGGAGGCCGCAGCAACGGGCACCAGAAGAAATTTCAAAAAGGTTTTACGCATCTAACGAACTCCTCCACTTGGTATAATGCCTAGAAATCCAGCCCATTAGCGGGCGTGTGTTAGACACATAAGGCGCGTTATGGCCTTTCGCAATGACTGTAGTCATTTGCGCGATCAAATTTAACAAGGCGGCCCGACGATAAATTTACTTCGCTTTGGCGCTATTTTCTGATGTATTGCAAAGATGGATTTAGCGGCGGCGGCATCCGTGCTGCGCAGGCCACTTTACGTATTGGTTGAATTGGGGGAGCAGGATGAAAAAATGGATATTCGGAATTTTGTTGGTCATCGTGTCGGCAGCGGGCGGATTCTGGGTCAGTGCGGACAAGGATATGAAAGCGCTCCTGTCCAGCCTGCCAACGGACGCTAACGTGCTGTTCTGGAGCGTTGAACAACGCGACGCGGCGTTTCGTACGATGGACCGGATTCCCATCCTTGCCAAAGCCAATGTCATTGCAAAAGGTGACAAGGTATATCCTTTGCCCAAGGGCACGCCGCTGACGATCGCTACGGATGTCGATGCCTATATGAAGGCGCAACGTACCGCTGGGTTGGTCATCATTCAGGATGGCAAAATACGGATGGAAAAATATGGCCTCGATTTTGGCCCAGAGGGGAAATGGACGAGCTTCTCTGTCGCGAAATCCTTCACCTCGACCTTGGTCGGTACGGCGATAAAGGACGGCTATATCAAAAGCATCGATGACAAGGTTTCTGCCTATATCCCCGATCTGAAGGGCTCTGCTTATGATGACGTCACCATCGAACAATTGCTGACGATGACGTCCGGCGTCAAATGGAATGAGGATTATGAGGACCCCAAGTCCGACGTTGCTTTGTTCAATAAGCATAAGGCCGAAAATGGCATGGACGTGACCGTCAGCTACATGCGCAATTTGCCGCGTGAGGCACCGGCGGGTACAAAATGGGTCTATAAAACTGGTGAAACCAATTTGATTGGCGTGTTGGTCAGTTCAGCCACAAAGAAGACCTTATCCGCATATCTGTCCGAGAAGCTATGGGCGCCATTTGGCATGGAACAGGACGCAAGCTGGCTATTGGGTGCGACTGGGCACGAGATCAGCGGCTGCTGCATTCAGGCATCAACCCGCGATTACGCACGTTTTGGCGTGTTCATGCTGGGCGGCGCTAAGGTCAACGGCGCAAGCATCTTACCCGACGACTGGATAGCGCCCGCAACAAGCAAGCAGGCTGACATAGATATGCCCGGTAGGGGCTATGGCTATCAATATTGGACCTATGACGACGGCAGTTACGCCGCCCAAGGTATTTTCGGGCAGGGCATCTTCATTGACCCTAAGCGCAACCTTGTGATCGCATCGAACAGTAACTGGCCCAAGGCAACTGACCCCAATACGGTCGGTGTACAGCGGGAAGCCTTTTACAAGGCGGTTCAAGCAGCGGTCGACGCAGAAGCAAAGGCGCGCGCCAAATAGTTATGTTGCGATGCAAAATAATTGCGATATGTCGTAACTAAATTGCGCCGCAAAACATGGAAAAAAGGGGCTTTTCTAAGTCTTGATATTAGTTCAGCATGCCCGCTTCACACACGGGTTCTCAGTGGGAGATTAGCGATGGATTTCAAGACATTTCTGCACGCGGGTAGCAATCGGCGCGCCATGCTGAAGGGCATGGGCGTTGCGGCTGTAGGATTTTCATTAACGGGGGCGCTCGCTGGATGCGGCGAGAAAGAGGCTGCAAAGCTTGCCAATGGCGAAGAGGCCAAGCTGAACTTTTATAACTGGGACACCTATATTGGTGAGACCACGTTGGAGGATTACAAGAACAGCGCCGACGTTGACGTGAACATGACCTTGTTCGCGAGCAATGATGAATTATTTGCCAAGCTGCGCGCGGGCAACCAAGGCTATGACGTTATCGTCCCATCAAACGACTTTGTCGAGCGCATGGCCGCCGCAGATATGTTGGCTGAAATCGACAAGGCGCAGATCCCTAATTTCAAGAATGTCGCGCCTGAGTATCAGGATGTGCCTTATGATCCGGCGCGCAAATATTCCATGCCTTACACATGGCTGGCGCTTGGCATTGGCTATCGCAAGTCCAAGGTGAAGTCGGTGCCCGATAGCTGGAAAGTGCTGTTTGACAGTGACGAGTATAAGGGCCGCATTGCTGTGCTGTCCGAAGCTGGCGACATGTTCCGGCTATATGGCAAATATCTGGGTAAATCGGTCAATGGCCTGACCGACGCTGATATCAAAATGATTGAAGCGATGATGATCAAGCAAAAGCCGAATATTAAATCCTTTCATGAAGACAATGGCCAGGATCTATTGCTGAAGGGCGAGGTCGATCTCGTCCTTGAGTATAATGGCGATATTGCTCAGATTATGACCGAAGAACCGGATATTGGCTTTGTCATTCCCAAGGAAGGCAGTCAGTTAAACTCGGACAATTTATGCATTCCAAAGGGTGCGCCGCATCCGAAAAATGCCCATGCATTCATTAACTATTTGCTGGATGCTGAGGCTGGTAAGAAGATAACCGAGACAATTCTATACCCAACGCCCAATGCGGCGGCAAAGGCGCTGATGCCCGATGATTATAAAAATAATCCGGTCATTTTCCCGCCCGCCGCTGTTCTGGCGAAATGCGAATATGCCAAATTCAATCCAGAGCTGCAGCCGAAATATGAGGAGGCGTTCACCCGCATTCGGGCGGCTTAATTAATGTCAGGGCCGATGCAGGACTGGAAAAGCCAGAAGAAGCCTTTTGCCGCCATTGCGACGGCACCGGTGTTCTGGCTTGCCCTGTTCTTCATCGCGCCCATGACCATCGTGTGGCTCTACAGCTTTGGGCAGAATGCTGGTCCAGCCGACATTGATATTTCCGGCACGCTCGACAATTACAAGCGCGCGACCGAGTGGCTGTATCTTTCCATCTTCCTCAAAAGCCTTGCGGTGGCCGCGCTCACGACATTGATTTGCCTCATCATTGGCTTTCCCGTGGCGATGGCAATTACCTTTGCCGCACCCAAATGGCGGCCTTGGTTGCTACTTGGCATCATGCTGCCCTTTTGGACCAATTTGTTGATCCGCACTTATGCGCTAATGGCGTTGATGGGCACGAACGGCTATATGAACAAGGGGCTGGGCGAGCTATGGGATGGCGCAAGCTGGTTGCGTACTTTGGTGGGGATGCAGCCATTGGATGCATGGACGCCTGTGCAGTTGCTCTACAATAATTTCGCGGTCGTATTGGGGCTGGTCTATGTGCATCTGCCCTTCATGGTATTGCCCTTATATTCGGCGCTGGACCGGCTGGATAAAAGCCTGATTGAGGCCAGCCTTGATTTGGGTGCAGGCCATTTCAAAACCTTCATGAAAGTCGTAGTCCCGCTCGCGGCCCCCGGTATTGTAGCCGGCGTCATGATCACGCTCATTCCGGCATTGGGGGCCTATTTGACGCCCGACTTGATGGGCGGCACCGATAGCCAGATGATTGCAAATGTTATCGAACGGCAGTTCAAGCGCGCCAATGACTGGCCGTTTGGCGCAGCTTTGTCCTTCTTGCTAATCTACGCAATGTTCATTTTGATCGCGCTGCAATCGATGCGGGCGAACAAAGTGAAGGAGGCGCGCTGATGTTCAACCGCACCGCCATCGCCCCGCTTGAATATACGCGCAAGCTTTGGATGCGTAGTTGGGTTGGGCTGACCATGCTGTTCCTCTATGCGCCGCTGATTGTCCTGATGATTTTCAGCTTTAACGACAGCAAGCGCAACGTCGTGTGGAAGGGTTTCACGCTCAAATATTATGAAAAAGCGCTCAACAATGACAGTCTGGTCGAAGCAATGGTCAATTCGCTTACCATCGCATTTTTGGCGACGATCATCAGCTTAGTCATCGGCGCACTGGCTGCGGTCATGCTTTGGCGCTTCCGTTTTCCGTTCAAGGGGCTGGTCGAAGGCACCATGTCTTTGCCGATCATCGTTCCTGAAATCTGCTTGGGCGTCGCGTTTTTGATCTTCTTTGCCAAAGTCGACTGGCCAACCGACCTGCCATGGCCGCTCAACCTTTCTGCCATCACTATCGCACACATTACCTTCTGTTTTCCTTTTGTTGCGATGGTTGTGCGTGCGCGCTTGGCGAGTTTTAACAAGGAAGAGGAAGAGGCGGCAAAGGACCTTGGCGCAACCGAGTGGCAGGCGTTTCGCGATGTCCTGCTGCCGCATATAAAGCCGTCTTTGGTGGCAGGGGCATTGCTTGCCTTCACACTCAGTCTCGACGATTTCGTCATTACCTTTTTCACCAGCGGTCCTGACACCATTACTTTCCCAGTAAAGGTCTATTCGATGGTCCGCTTCTCAGTCACGCCAGAGGTCAATGCCGCGTCGACTATCCTCATCATTCTCACTGTCGCCCTGACCTTCATCGCCCTAAAATATCAGGGTGTGAAGGGCATATCGGACGCCCATTGAGATGCGCCCGCCGCCCACGGAAAACTGATATGTCTGAAACCAAAGTACCCATTATCCAAATCCGCAATGTGTCCAAACGCTTTGGCAAGGTGACGGCGGTCGACAATGTCAGTCTGGATATTCGCGCCGGCGAATTTTTCGTCCTGCTTGGCCCTTCGGGCTGCGGCAAGACGACTTTGCTGCGGATGATCGCTGGGTTTGAATTGCCGACTGAGGGGCAGATCCTGATCGATGGACAGGATATGAGCCTTGTTCCGCCGAACAAGCGGCCCGTGAACATGGTGTTCCAAAGCTATGCTGTGTTTCCGCATATGAACGTGACCGATAATGTCGGCTATGGCCTACGCATAGCTGGCGTATCGAAAGGCGAAATTCGCGACCGTGTGGCGGAGGCGCTGGAGCTGGTGAAGCTGGGCGGGTTTGAGGACCGGATGCCCGACCAGATGTCAGGTGGGCAGCGTCAACGCGTTGCGCTCGCACGCAGCTTGGTCATGCGGCCCAAAGTGTTGTTGCTGGACGAACCGCTGTCCGCGCTCGACGCGAAATTGCGCGCGCAAATGCAATTTGAACTGGCGGATTTGCAGGACAAGGTTGGTATTACCTTCGTCACCGTCACCCATGATCAAGACGAGGCGCTGTCGATGGCAAGCCGCGTAGCGGTAATCAACAAAGGCGAAGTTGCGCAACTCGCGCCACCATCCGATCTGTACGAATATCCCGCCAATCGGTTCGTGGCAGACTTTGTGGGTTCGGTGAACATATTTGAAGGCACGCTGACGCTAGACGAACCCGATAAGGCTGCCGTCGACTGCCCGGGCCTTGGTAAGGTTTACCTGAACCATGGTGTTACTGGACCCCATGGAGCAAATGTCTGGATCGCATTGCGCCCCGAAAAAATTTACCTGCACGTTCCCGGCGAGGGCAAAGCCGTGCGCGCCGCTGCCCAAGACGCACCCGACGGCCACAATCTCGCGCGCGGCACGATTAAGGGTATGAGCTATCTTGGCGATGTCACTTTATATGATATTCAACTTGAGGGCGGCCAAATCATCCGCGTCAGCCGCCCCAATTTGTCTCGCCATGACCAAGATGACTTCACCTGGGACGATAAGGTCAGCATGCACTGGCGCGCGGACAGTCCGGTTGTTTTGTTAAGCTAAAACATTATATAATATACCAAATTTTGATTCGAAAGTTTGGGAATGTATAAATTCACGTGCCTCTGTATCGCCTTGTCGTTACCCACGGGACTTTACGCCGCGCCTGCCGAATTGCCTGACGAGTTGGTTTTATCGGGCGACAATATAATCAATGTCGAAATCGAGGGACGTCCTTTGCGGCTGGAAGTGCGGCCAGACGCAGCAGGCGCGCCCACGATAAATCCTGCGATTGCCCAACAATTGGGATTCAAACCGGGCATGTTTAGCATTATCTTTGCTATTGGCCCGACAAGAATAACGGCGAACTCCGCAGTCCATGAAATCAACTTCGCTGGTAAGCCAGAGAAACGGCGTATATTATGGGCGACACAAGAAGCTTCGGTTATCGCCGACGGTACGATCAGCCCTGCATCTCTTCCCTATAAGCGAGTCAAATTTGAGCTAAATCCACAATCTAGCCGCGAGCGGCTATATCGCTATGCGCTCGACAATTTCGGATTTTTAGGCCGGGTCGGCATTGGCACAACAGTCACTGCCCAAGATAAAAAGATGCGAGTCATATTCAGCCTTGTCCGTGACCAAAATATGGTGAGCGCGCCAACGGGCAATTGGCTTGCAACAAACTACAAGGGCGTTTTCAACGGACCGCCGACGTCAACTATCATTTTTTATGGCGTGGAACGACCGACACGGCCCATGGCGCTCGGGTTGCCACTGGCAATTGGTGACCTTGCCATGACCAAACTGGCTGTTCGGGTCAGCGACTATGGGGATGCATCGGGCATCGCTGAACAGGCGGCAGCGACGGATCCAGCGACAAACGACGATCAGGAAATAGTCGTGGTGGGCAAAAATACCAAGGATGTCGATCTGCGCGTCACTGTCGGACGCGGCGTTCTCAACAAATGCTCAAGTCTAACCTATGATTTGGATAAACGTGAAATTCGGATGTCATGTGAATTCTGACTTCATATCAATCGGCTATGGTGCAGGCCGCAAATCGATCAACGTGACGATGATGTTGCTCTCTGCCGCTCCGTCGTCGGTCTTTGGCATACAGAAACGGTAAGTTGACCCTGTCTGCATCATTTTCAGGCTTTCGCTGAAAATTGGGGATGCCTGGCTCAACGGGATTTTTTCCCACTCGCTTTTTTGCTGCACGACGCCGGTCGCGGCGTCAAAGATGGTGAAGTCGACAAGCGCCATGTCGCCATCGATCGGCTTTTTGCCCGCAGTGGATTTTACGACTTCGAAACCGAGGCCCGTTGCGGTGGATTGCGAACAAGCGCGTTCGGCGGCGGGAATGATTGGCTTTGGTGGCGGATTAGTGAAGGACAGCAGTTTGACCTCAAACACCAAATCGGCATTGGCTGGAATAGGGCCAGTGCCCGCTGCGCCATAGCCAAGCGCCGCAGGGATGCAGAGGCGATAGCTGCCGCCAGCCTGCATCAATTGCAGGCCCTGTGCAAATCCGGGAATGACCCCGCCAACGGGGAATTGGGCACCTTGGCCGGAATCAAATTCGCTGCCGTCGGCGGTCAGCATGCCTTTATAATTCACGGTGACTTGGGATGCGGCATTTGGCCGATCACCTTTGCCCGGCTGGATGACGGTGTAGGACAGCCCTTCAGGCGTTTTGACGTTACAGCTAAGCACAGGAGGACTTGGCTTGGCGGCGACCTGCGCCGCTGCTTGGGCGGGCGCAAATTGAAGGAGCAGAGCGGGGGTGAGGGCGGCCGTCGTCAAGGCGCGCTGCAGTGTAGATGATTTCATGGTTACCATTGGTAAGGGTTGGGCGGACTTTGTCTAGTTTGATGGTGCTGAATTAGATGACGGAACGGTAAAAAGTAAGACCCTGAAGCAAGTTCAGGGTGACGATTGGTAAAAAGTTACCCGCCTCGTCATGCTGAACTTGTTTCAGCATCTTACTTTTCAAGGTCACAAAATTTGCTCGGGGCTACGGTTTCTTATTCGCCCTTATCCAATCGCCCGTAATTTCGGCTCCGCCTCATCAAGGGACTTGCGAATAATCCCTACCAACTCGTCAACTTGGGCCGTGCTGATAATCAGCGGTGGACACATCACGATGCTGTCGCGGATGCCGCGCACCATCAGGCCATTGCGGATGCAGATATCGCGGACGAGCGGGCCTGCTGTGCCTTCTGCACCGCCAAAGCGCGCGCCGGTTGCCTTGTCTGCAACAACCTCGATCGCGCCAAGCAAGCCAACGGATCGCGCTTCACCAACCAACGGGTGGTCCCGCAAGGGAGCCAGTGCCTTGGCGAGATATGGCCCAGTTTCGTTCCGGACCTTGTCGACCAAGCCTTCGCGTTCCATGATCTCGATATTGCGTAAGGCAACGGCGGACGCGACCGGGTGGCCCGAATAGGTATATCCATGGACGAAATCGCCGCCGGTTTTCATCACCTTGATGATGTCCGCGCTGACCGCGACGGCAGAGATGGGGAGATATCCCGACGACAGTCCCTTGGCCATCGCGATAATGTCGGGCTGAATGCCCATGGTTTCATGGCCCCACATGTTGCCGGTACGCCCAAAGCCGCAAATGACCTCATCACAGACCAATAAAATGCCATATTTCCGGCAAATCGCCTCGACCTGCGGCCAGTAATTGTCGGGCGGGATGATGACACCGCCTGCGCCTTGTACGGGTTCGCCAATGAAGGCTGCGACATTTTCGGGGCCGACCTCAAGGATTTTGTCTTCAATGGCCTGCGCGCATGCCGTGCCGAAATCCTCCGGCGTCATGTCGCGGCCTTCATTATACCAATAAGGTTGCCGCACATGCTCAATGCCCGCCATTGGCAAGATGCCAGGCGCGGGGAAGCCTTGACCATGCATCGCCTTCATACCGCCCATGCTGACGCCCGCGACCGTAGAGCCATGATAGGCATTATGGCGGCTGATGATGACGGTGCGGCTATGTTCGCCCTTCACTTGCCAATAATGGCGGACCATCCGCAATATGGTGTCATTGGCTTCGGAACCGGAGCTGTTGAAGAACACATGCGGCAGGCGGCCCCCCGTCAGGCTGGCAATCTTGTCTGCGAGCATGATTGCGGGCGCGTTCGCGGTTTTGAAGAAGCTGTTATAATAAGGCAGTTCACGCATTTGTTCGCGCGCGACCTCGGCCAATTCGTCACGGCCATAGCCGACATTGACGCACCACAGGCCAGCCATACCGTCCAAGATGCGGTTTCCATCGCCATCGTGAATATAACAGCCTTCGGCATGCGTGATGATGCGGCTGCCGCCCAGATCCTCTATTTCCTGCCAATCGGCTTGTGCAGGCAAATGGTGGGCGATGTCCAAACGGCGTAGTTCGGCGATGTCGTAATTGCGTGGCATGAAAAGGTCTCCTGAATATTCCCCTCCCGCAGGCGGGAGGAGTTAGGGAAGGGTGCGAGCCGCAGGCGAGCTATTTAATTTAGCCGTTGCAGGCCCACCCCCAGCCCCTCCCGCTTGCGGGAGGGGAGCGATAGGCGGCGCCCAAATCTGTATTCAGGGCGAAAAGCCTATCCGCGCTTGATAGCGATTATATCGGGTCACTTTGTTGTTCACAATTCACCTCTTAACGCTTTTCCTAAAAGCTGGAAATAGATTTGCGAATCTGGGTCATTTTCTGTGCCCCATTCGGGGTGCCATTGCACCGCGAGTAAAGGCGCGCCGTTGGGCCGTGCGCTATAGGCCTCGATCAAGCCATCGGGCGCGCGCGCTTCGACATTTAGACCGTCGGCTAGCTTTCCGATGCCCTGATAATGGACAGAGTTTACGTCCAATGCGCCTTTGCCATATGCGTCCGCCAACATACCGCCAGCGGTCAGGTCAACGGCATGGCGATGGTCAAACATTGCGTCAAATCCGACATCGTTCGGGGCATGATGACGCATAAGCGTATCGCTCTTGCTAGTGTCGCGGCGTAAGCTTCCGCCCAAAGCGACGTTGATTTCCTGAAAACCCCGACAAATGCCAAATACCGGCTTTTGCGCATGTATCATGCGGTCCACCATCGACATGGCAATCTCATCGCGACCATCATCATAAGGCCCGTCGCCGCCATCTTCGCCATAAAGCCGCGTTGCGACGTTCGATGGGCTACCCGTCAGCAATATGCCGTCTATCCGCGGCGCGACGTCTGCGGCGGTCATCAGGTCGGGCAGGGAAGGGATGATCAACGCTGCAACATCGGCATAGGCCATGGCCGCGCGAATATAGCGGTTCATGACAGCCTGGGCCACTTCGCTGCCGACCATGCGGTTGCAGGCGATAACACCCAAGACAGGACGTGCCGTCATAACAGGCTGTTGACCAACATGCTCATCCAGCCGCTCCGATTAGCTCCCGGCCAATCAGCATCCGCCGAATCTCATTTGTGCCCGCACCAATGTCGAGCAATTTGGCATCGCGCCAATAGCGCTCGACGGGCCAATCCTTGGTATAGCCAGCGCCGCCGAGGGCCTGAATGGCTTCGCCAGCGACCTTCACCGCGCTTTCGCTGGCGAGCAGGATTGCGCCTGCCGCATCAAAGCGTGTTGTCTGTCCGGCGTCACATGCCCGCGCGACATTGTAGACATAGCTGCGGGCGGAATTGAGCGCGACATACATGTCAGCGACTTTCGCCTGCATCAGCTGGAAACTGCCAATGGGTTTACCGAATTGCTTGCGTTCGCGCACATAAGGCAGAACCACATCCAAGCAGGCTTGCATCACGCCAAGCTGAAGTCCGGCAAGCACAACGCGTTCGTAATCCAGCCCGGACATCAATACACCAACGCCGCCATGCAGCGGGCCCATCACCTGTTCGTCGGATACGAAGCAATCGTTGAATACCAGTTCTGCCGTTGGCGAACCGCGCATCCCGACCTTGTCGATTTTCTGGCCAATGGAAAAGCCCTCCATGCCTTTTTCAATCAGAAACGCGGTGATGCCGCGCGATGCAGCCTCTGGCGCGGTCTTGGCATAGACGACCAAAGTGTCGGCATAAGGCGCGTTGGTGATCCAGTATTTGGTGCCGTTCAGAATATAGCCGCCTTGAACCGCTTCCGCCTTCAGCTTCATGGACACAACGTCTGAACCTGCGCCCGCTTCGGACATGGCAAGGCTGCCAACATGTTCGCCCGAAATCAGCTTAGGCAGATACTTCGCCTTTTGCTCTGGCGAGGCCCAGCGCGCAATTTGATTAACGCACAGGTTGGAATGCGCGCCGTAGGAAAGGCCGATGGAGGCAGAGGCGCGGCTGACTTCTTCGACCGCGACAACATGTTCCAAATAGCCAAGGCTAAGGCCGCCATCGGCTGCATCAACGGTTATTCCATGCAGGCCGAGTTCGCCCATGGCGCGCCACAGTTCATCCCGGGGGAACCAGTCATCCGCGTCGATTTTGGCCGCGAGCGGCGCGATTTTATCGGTTGCAAAACGTTGCGTCGTTTCGCGGATCATGTCGGCATTATCGCCAAGGGCAAAGTCTAATGTCATGCTTGTCATAGCCTTGCTCTGCCAGTTAATTGCATGCGCTGCAAGCATAGGACTAGCCAGTGGGCGACCTTTTGCTTACCGCTGCTCGGATGTTTTTTAAGCAGGCGAATCTTCACTAATGCATTATGATATTCTTATTGTCGGTGGCGGCCATGGCGGCGCGCAGGCCGCGATTGCGTTACGGCAGGCCAAATATGAGGGCAGCATTGGCGTGGTGAACGCTGAGCCTGAATATCCCTATGAGCGCCCGCCTTTGTCCAAAGATTATTTCGCAGGCGATAAAGCGTTTGAACGTATCATGATCCGGCCGGCGGCTTTCTGGGCGGAACGCAGCGTCGATATGATGTTAGGCATGCGCGTGGACGCTGTCGATCCATCTGCTCATAAGGTGACACTGTCTGATGGGGCGGACATTTCTTATGGCAAGATGATTTGGGCAACAGGCGGCAGTCCGCGACCATTGCCAGTTGAGGGCGGCAATCTGCCCGGGATGCACGTTGTACGCTCGCGCGCTGATGTGGACGGCATGCTTGACGGTCTCGATGATGTCGCTGACATCGCGATTGTGGGTGGCGGCTATATTGGGCTTGAGGCGGCGGCCGTACTCCGGAAAATCGGCAAGAAAGTCACTGTTCTGGAGGCGATGGACCGCGTGTTGGCGCGGGTTGCCGGCGAACCGCTGTCGCGTTTTTACGAGGCTGAGCATCGCGCGCATGGCGTGGACGTGCGCTTGGGCGTTGAAATCAGTGGCATAGAGGGCAACGATTTTGTCACGGGTGTGCGCTTGGCCAATGGTGAAGTGATCCCCGCCCAAATGGTTATTGTCGGCATTGGTATCATCCCCGCGGTTGCGCCTTTGCTGACGGCGGGCGCCGCTGGCGGGGCGGGGGTTGATGTTGATGCTTATTGCCGGACGTCCTTGCCGGACATCTATGCCATTGGCGACTGCGCGGCGCATGCCAATGATTTTGCAGGCGGCAACGTCATGCGCGTTGAATCGGTCCAGAACGCCAATGACATGGCCAACGCCGTGGCCAAAAGCCTGACCAATGAACTGACGCCCTATCATGCGGTGCCATGGTTTTGGTCCAACCAATATGATTTGCGCCTTCAGACAGTGGGCATCAGCGCGGGTTATGATTCCATGGTGTTGCGCGGCGACCCGGATACCCGCAGCTTCTCTGTGGTCTATCTGAAGGCCAATAAAGTCATCGCGCTCGACTGTGTCAACGCGACCAAGGATTATGTCCAGGGCCGCTTGTTCGTGACCGAAGGCCTGTCACCCACATTTGAACAATTAGCCGATACCAACGTGCCATTGAAGGAACTCGCTGCAGCTTTGATGGCCAACTGATGTAAATTTTGCCCCCAGTCCATTCCGCCCTCACGGCCATTTTAGGCCCAACCAATACTGGCAAGACTCATCTTGCTGTCGAGCGGATGTGCGCGCACTCCAGCGGGATGATTGGCTTTCCGTTGCGGTTGCTGGCGCGGGAAATTTACGACCGCGTTGTCGCCATGAAGGGCGAACAGAATGTTGCTTTAATCACAGGTGAAGAACGGATCGAGCCGCCGCAAGCCCGCTGGTATTGCTGCACAGTTGAAAGCATGCCTATTCAGAAGGAATTTGCCTTCGTCGCCATAGACGAGGCGCAATTGGGTGCCGACCCCGAACGGGGGCATATTTTTACCGACCGAATATTGCATGCGCGTGGGCGTGAGGAAACGATGATTCTGGGCTCGGAGAGACTTCGTCCGATTATCCGCGCGTTGCTGCCCGATGCTGAAATCATCTCCCGCCCGCGATTTTCGACATTGAGCTATGCTGGCGCGAAGAAACTGTCACGCTTGCCGAAACGGTCGGCGATCGTCACCTTTTCAATCGAGCAGGTATATGCCGTGGCGGAGACTTTGCGCCGTATGCGCGGGGGCGCTGCGGTCGTGATGGGGGCGTTGTCCCCGCGGACGCGCAATGCGCAAGTCGCGATGTTCCAATCGGGCGAGGTGGATTATCTCGTGGCGACTGACGCCATTGGCATGGGGTTGAACCTTGACGTGGCCCATGTCGCGTTCGTTGGCCTGTCCAAATTCGATGGCTCTCGCCGCCGGCGCCTGACAGTCGCCGAAATGGCGCAAATCGCAGGCCGCGCCGGTCGCCATCAGCGCGACGGAACATTCGGGACATTGGCAGGCGAAGGCAGCGAATTCACGCCCGAAGAAGTGTTGGCGATTGAAGGACACAGCTTCCCGCGTCTGGACTGGTTATATTGGCGTGAGGCCAAGCCGCGCTTTAACGATATCGCCACGCTGATCGCGGATTTGGAGAAAAAGCCGCATCGTCCGGGCCTATTGCCAGCGCCCAAGGTTATAGATTTGCTGGTGCTCAAGCGTTTGGCCGAAATGCCCGATGTGAACGCCCTGATCCGCCATCAAGTCGATGTCGCGCGGCTTTGGGAAGTCGCCTGTCTACCTGACTTCCGCCAAATGGGCGAGGAACATCACAGCCGCTTCGTCGCGTCGCTGTGGCAATATCTCGGGCAAAATGATCGCGTCATTCCGCAAGGCGTCTATGCCAGCGAACTTGCGCGGCTCGACAATATTCAAGGCGATGTCGATACGCTGTCGGCGCGAATCGCTGCGGTGCGGACATGGACTTATATTGCCCATCGGAGCGATTGGTTGACCAATCCGCCCGCCATGGCAGAGCGCGCACGCGCGTTGGAGGAAAAATTATCGGACGCGTTGCACGATGCATTGCGCCAGCGATTTGTCGATAAACGCACATCGATGCTACTGCGGAAAAACGCGACGGACGTTGGGTTGTTGCCCGTCGAGATTAAAGCTGACACACATGTTCTGGTCGATGGAGAAGACATTGGTACTTTACGGGGCTTTGCGTTTCGGGTTGACCCAGCGGCCAAAGCAAGTGACCGTAAGCTTTTATTAGCAGCCGCCGAACGGCATTTGGCAGCATATTTGAGACAAAAGGCAAAGGACGTAAGCATGGCAGAGGACAGCGAATTCTCGCTCGCGGCGGATGGAGAAGGCAAGCCCGCCATTTTCTGGCAGGGCGAAATACTGGGTGCGCTGACTAAGGGGCGGACGCTGATGCAACCTGCGTTTACCCCAGTGAAGGCTGTTTCCGGCCTTGAAGGTGACGCGTTGCGTGAAATCACAACGCGCGCCGAAAGCTGGATTGCAACGCAATTGGCCAAATCCATGGGTGGCATAATTGGGCTATTGGAACTCGCGCAACAAGCAGATGTCGACGGCAATGTCCGCGCGCTTGCGGTGCGATTGGCAGATGAGGGTGGCATTGCTGGCCGGCATTATCTGGCTGACGCAATTGCGGCATTACCCAAGGAAGCCCGTGGCGCTGCGCGTAAGGGCGGCATCGTCTTTGGTGCGCTCGATATCTATCACCATAATGCCTTGAAACCAGCGGCGGCCAAATGGCGTGCAGCATTATTTGCGGCGCGCGATAACCGTGCAATGCCAGAACTCCCGCCCGAAAGCGCCGTGCATTTGAAGGCGTGGAATTTTGCCAGTGCGTCCGAAGCGCGCAACGCTGGTTATCGGCGGATTGGCGACGAATATGTCCGCATTGACTTGGCCGAACGGGTTATCAAAAAAGCGCATGAAGCACGCGGGCAGGGTAATCTGTTCGGTATGGACATGGCGTTCGCGACGTCGCTAGGCATCAGCGAAAACGGGTTGAAGGCCCTGATGCGCGACGCAGGCTTCCGCCCGGCGGAGAAGGCGCCGGAGCCGCAGCTTGTTGAGGCTGGGGCTGAGACTGAGGCTGAGACTGAGACTGAGGCAGTCTCTGACATTATTCTCGAGGCGGTAGAAATATTGGCAGGGGAAACCGTTTTAACCCCTGAAGCTGAAGTCGCAGATATAAATGTTGCTGCCGAACCCGAAGCGAGCACTCAAGAGCCCGACGCGGCCCCAGCAGCCGAGGCACAAGCCATCACCCTGACGCATTGGCGCTGGGTCGGCTTGCCAAAGCCACGTCCGCCCGAGCAACGTCAGCCGCGCGCCAAGCCGCAACACCAAAAATCACAGACCAAGGGCAAGCCACAAGCCAAGCCCGAGCGCGCACCGGTTGCTGCCAAGCAAAGCGCCCCTTTATCATCCCTTGCGTTACAATTGGCGGCGCTTAAGGGGCTAAAACTCTAATCGGCTGGGGCGAAGTTGCGGATCGACAAACTTCTGTTCTTTCTGCGCTTTGCCAAAAGCCGGACGCTCGCCCAAAATTGGGCGGAGACGGGGCATATCCGCGTCAATGGTCGCCGGGTGGAAAAGGGTAGCCAGCCCATTGCCATCGGCGATATCATCACATTGCCCATTGGTGAGGCTGTTGTAACGTTCAAGCTGCTGTCGACGCCATTACGGCGCGGTCCTGCCTGTGAGGCATTGCTTTGCTATCAGCGTATAGACTAAAAATTGGCAGTCAGTTGCATTCCGCCGTTGACTTCCCCCTGCGCCTCGCAATAGGCAGAAAATTGAAGCGGCTACTCCGCCGCCGCGTCTGGGAGATTTCCGCAAGTGACTTATGTCGTTACCGATGCCTGCATCCGCTGCAAATATATGGACTGCGTTGAAGTATGTCCGGTGGATTGCTTTTATGAAGGCGACAACATGCTCGTCATCAACCCCAATGAATGCATCGACTGCGGCGTTTGCGAACCGGAATGCCCTGCAGAAGCGATTTTGCCAGACACCGAAAGCGGTCTCGAGCAATGGCTTGAACTCAACGCGACCTATAGCGCGGAATGGCCAAACATCACATCAAGCCGTGAACCGCCAGCAGATGCAGATGAGTTTAAGGGCGTAGAAGATAAGTTCGACAAATATTTCAGCCCTGACCCCGGCGAGGGCGATTAAGCTCTCGCGGCGCGCGACGCCTTCAACCAGTTTTTCTGATACGCTTCCACTTCACGCAATGCGGCAAACACCGTCATATTTGGTGCTGTGCGGCCCGTGCGGCCAAGGGCGTAGATCTGACTGTAAAACCAATATTGCGTAGCAAATCCCTCGATGCTGCGCACCATCTTGATCTTGCGTAAGCTTGACAGCCATTCAGGCAGCAGCTTCAATTGGTTCTCGACCTTTGGTAACATCGCCATACCACCGAGCAGCCTTCTTGGCGCTTCGGGCATGACGCATAATGGCCGGGCAAGGCCGATGACGTCGGCACCGCCGTTGCGCAAGGCTTGTTCCATTGCTGATGCGCTGCGGAAGCCGCCCGTCACCATCAAGGGTATTTTTAACTCGGCCTTCATCGCTTGGGCGAAGTCAACAAAATAGGCTTCCCGTGAAAGCGTGGTGTCCGCCACATTCTGGGCTTCCTCCTCTTCCATACCTTGAATGCCCAGAAGCTTTGGTTGCTCATAAGTGCCGCCCGAAATCTCGATGAGGTCCACACCCGCATCCTGCAGCCATCGGGCTACTTGCAGGCTGTCTTCAAAGGCAAAGCCGCCGCGCTGGAAATCGGCGCTGTTCAATTTGACAGAAATGGGAAATTCAGGGCCGACCAAGGTGCGTACAGTGTTTATCGTAAACATTAGGAAACGGGCCCGGTTCACAAGGCTTCCGCCCCAGCGGTCGGTGCGTTGGTTTGACCTTGGGCTTAAGAATTGCGAAATCAGATAACCATGCGCGGCATGGATCTGAACGCCTGTAAAGCCACCATTTTTACAATGTAATGCGGCCTGCCCAAAGCGGCCAATGAGGTTCAGAATTTCGTCCTCAGTTAAGGCGACGGGTGTCCCGAATTGTCCGCCGGGTAACCGCAGCTTGAGCGCAGAAGGTGCCTTGGGACGCGGGTTGATCGCGCGCATCGTTTGCCGTCCGGCATGGCTGATCTGCGCCCAGAAATGATTGCCGTTGCGGGTCGCCGCCTTTGTCCAGAATTGGAGGGCGGTCATCATCTCGGCATCTGGATGCCCCTCAAAAAAGACGTTGCCGGGGCGTTCGAGATGGTCGGCATCAATGTGGATATTGCCCGAAATATGCAGGCCAGCGCCGCCATCTGACCAAATGCCATATAGGTTCTGCAATTCAGGCGTCGGACGTCCCAATGGGTCGGCAAGTCCCTCTGTCATCGCGGCCTTTGCGATGCGATTCTTCAGCACGGCCCCACAAGGCAGCTGCAGCGTGTTGCTTAGCTTCACTTGGGTTCGCCGGATATTTCGACTGTTGCTGTATCTGCTGTGCCGGTTTTGACTGGAGCTGCATCCTTGCTTGCGTCGGGTACCGAAACATCGGCGCCAGGCTGAACAGGTACATCGTCAACGGCTTCATCTGTGTTGATCATATCGTCGCTGATCGTGCCTTCCAGGCTGTCGAGACTATCCATGCGCGTTTCGGTGGCCTGATTATCCTCCTGCGAACCGCCGCATGCGGACAGCAGCAGCATCATGGCAAGGGCAGGCGTGAAGTTGCAAAAGCGCATAATATCCTCGTCGTTCTAACTCGGCGCGACCGTACAATCTTCATCTACTTTCGCAAGACTATTGAGAAAATCGGGGAACGCGGAGAGTAAAGCGGCGTCAAAATCTGATAGGGTAGCGTTGATGCCTAATGCGGCGAGGCTGGTTACCGGATATTCCGATATCCCGCAGGGCACGATGCCGGAAAAATGGCTGAGATCAGGGGAAATATTGACGGCAAAGCCATGCATTGTGACCCATTTGCGAATACGTACCCCAATCGCGCCAATTTTTGCCTCTTGGCCGTCCGGCGTGTCGCACCAAATACCAACGCGCCCTTCGGCACGGCGGGCTTGGATGCCAAAATGGCTCAGCGCATGTATCACCCAGCCTTCCAACGCATGGACGTAGCAGCGCACATCCTTTCCGTGACGGGCAAGGTCCAATAAGACATAGCCAATGCGCTGGCCCGGGCCATGATAGGTGTATCGCCCGCCGCGTCCTGTGTCATAGACTGGGAATTGCTGGCTGAGCAGTTCTGCGGGGTCCGCACTGGTGCCGCTGGTGTATAAGGGCGGGTGTTCCAACAGCCAGATAAGCTCTCTTGCGTTGTCATCACGGATGGCCGCCTGCAACGCTTCCATACGCTTTAGGGCGTCTGGATAGGGCGTCAGGCCAGTCGATATGTCCCAGTCGATATTGTGATCCACAATCATGATGAACCCCTTAGCATGCTGCAAGCGGCTTGCCACCGCATATGTCTGCCTCTACGCGGCGCATAGCTAAGGAGAAATTATGCCAAAGAAGCTTGATTATCGCGCTGTCTGGATTGATGCGCGGGCTTTGCTTGCGGAGCATAAAGAGGCGATTGCCGCAATCGCAGGCTTCTTCATTTTTATGTCGGCATGGATTTCGGCCTTTCTCGTGCCGCCGCTAATGGTTGAAAATCTGGACAATAGAAATCAAGCCATGTTGGAAATCAGCGGCTATTTCGAAGCCAACTGGCGCGTCCTTGTGCCGACCATGTTGGTAACCATTTATGGCAGCCTCTCTTTATACGTGCTGATGTCGGGGCGTCGGTTGGAAAAAGTGGGGGATGCCCTTAAAATCGCAGCGGCATTATTCGTTCCCTATTTGCTGGCCAGCTTGCTCGTTGGCTGGGCTACCTTGGCTGGATTTTTTCTGCTGATCATACCTGGCCTTTATCTATCTGGCCGCTTTGCAATATTGCCCGCCGTCGTCGCGCAGGATGCTGGGGCTGGTGTCAACCGTTCCATCATTCGGACGTGGCGCGTTACAAATAATTGCGGTTGGGCGATCCTGTTCTTGATGCTCTTCGTCGCCGTCATATTGCGCATTTTCGCAGGTGTGGCCGATGCCGCGATCGTTGCCATTTGCCAGTCAATCGCTGGCGAAGATGGCGTCCCGATTGTGGAGTCCGCGGTTAAGGCGTTATTTGTCACTTTGGAGGCCGTGGCTTTCATATTGATGCTGGTCGCCGTGAACCGACAGCTTTCCGCACAGACACCTAGGCCCTGACCCTAACCTATGATGGGGATATGCGGCGCAGCATCGCGCGGTATAAGGCCATTAAGGCGAGGATCGGGGAAGGTTTCCAACTGCCGTTGATAGGCGGTGAAGCCGGACCTCTGGTAAAAGGCCAGCGCATTCGGACCATCAAGCGTACAGGTGTGCACCCACATCCGCTGAACGCCAGCCTCGGCCCAGCCCATCTGTAGCGCCATTGCCATCAACCATTTGCCATGACCCTTGCCAGTCAGTTCAGGCACTAGGCCGAAAAAGGCAATCTCGCATTGTCCGGCCTGCCGGAAATCAAGCTCCAATATTCCGACCTCAATTCCGCGCCGGTCCAGAACGGCCCAGATGCGTACTGCAGGGTCATGGATGATGTGCAACAGGTCGGTGTCATTCAGCGCAAGCCGGGAGAACCAAAGCCATGGCTCGCCAATGCGGCGATATAGCGTGCGATAGGTATCTGCCGTTGGCGCTTGCCATCGTTCCAAGCGCAGCTCCGACGCTGGCAGCGCCCGCAAAGGCGGACGGATCGTCATTTCCAACGATGTGACAATTGCGCCAAGTTCGCCATGGGTGATCGGGCTAAACACCATATGGGGTTAGGCCCATACGACTTCGGGGGGCAGACTCATCAATATTGCATCGACATTGCCACCAGTCTTTAAGCCAAAGGTCGTGCCACGGTCATATACCAAGTTAAACTCAGCATAGAGACCACGCCAGCGCAATTGCGCCTGCTTTTCTTCGGGACTGAAGGGTTGGTTCATGCGGCGGCGGACAAGCTTGGGAAAGATGTCGAGGAAGGTATTACCGACATCACGCGTGAAGGCGAAATTCTGTTCAAACAACGCGTCGCTTGTGTTTTCGAGATGATCGTAAAATATCCCGCCGACACCGCGATGGACGTTGCGGTGCGGAATCCAGAAATATTCGTCCGCCCATTTGCGATAACGTTCATATACATCGGGACCATAAGGCGCGCAGGCCGCACGGAGGTGCGCGTGGAAATCGTCCGTGTCTTCCGCATAAGGAATGGGGGGGTTAAGATCAGCACCGCCGCCAAACCAGCTTTTCGTTGTAACCAAATAACGCGTGTTCATATGCACCGCTGGAACATGTGGGTTTGCCATATGCGCAACGAGGCTAATGCCCGTGGCGAAAAAACTGGGGTCTTCAGCCGCACCGTGAATAGTTTTGGCAAATTCGGGGTTAAAGCTGCCGCCGACGGTCGATACATTGACGCCGACTTTCTCGAAAATCTTGCCCTTCATTACCCCGCGGACACCGCCGCCACCGGGTGAGCCA